>ENA-OPRU01000054-OPRU01000054.1-human-gut-metagenome-genome-assembly--contig:-NODE-54-length-91580-cov-7.745239_pt1 | contig 91580 bp, 97 predicted proteins | sample MGYA00241897_ERZ501888 | MGnify/ENA primary metagenome ERZ501888 (study PRJEB25962, sample SAMEA2042398) | human gut metagenome | biome: human gut; feature: human-associated habitat; material: faeces... | reverse complement strand
TAAGATTCGAAAGAAAAGGAAGAGATAAGAAACAAGTTTCTATCTATCCAGTAGCAGAATAATAAGTATGAAAATAGGCTTCAAATCATCAGGTTTGGAGTCTTTTTTAAATTCTACTATCTATCATTACAAGATTCTGATATAATAATAGCATTCATGGAACAATAGAACAGAGAGATTGACATAGAAAGGAAACAAAAATATGTTTGCAGACAGAGCAAAAATTTATATCCGTTCCGGAAAAGGCGGGGATGGACATGCAAGTTTCCGGAGAGAATTGTATGTGCCAAACGGCGGACCGGACGGAGGAGACGGCGGAAAAGGCGGAGATGTGATCTTTGAAGTAGATGACGGACTCAACACACTTGCGGATTACCGTCATAGAAGAAAGTATGTCGCAAAAGATGGAGAACAGGGTGGAAAGCGCAGATGTCATGGGAAGAATGCGCCGGATATCATCCTGAAAGTTCCAGAAGGAACGATCATCAAAGAGGCAGAGTCTGACAAGGTGATCGCAGATATGTCCGGAGAAAATAGAAGACAGGTAATTCTCAGGGGAGGAAAAGGAGGACTTGGCAATCAGCATTTTGCAACTGCGACGATGCAGGTGCCGAAGTATGCACAGCCAGGACAGCCTGCACAGGAACTCTGGGTGAATCTGGAACTGAAAGTGATTGCGGATGTTGGGCTGATCGGATTTCCAAATGTAGGAAAATCGACGTTCCTCTCTCGTGTGACAAACGCAAATCCGAAGATTGCAAATTATCATTTTACAACATTGAATCCGAATTTAGGTGTTGTAGATTTTAAAGATGGCGGAGATGGCTTTGTAATCGCTGACATTCCGGGTCTGATCGAAGGAGCATCACAGGGAGTTGGATTGGGATATGAATTTTTACGTCACATTGAGCGTACAAAGATGATGATCCATGTCGTCGATGCAGCTTCTTCGGAGGGAAGAGATCCGATTGAGGATATTTATAAGATCAATGCAGAACTGGAAAATTACAACAGCGAGATCGCAAAGCGTCCGCAGGTGATCGCGGCAAATAAGACAGATTTGATTTATGCGGAGGATGAAGATCCGGTAGAGAAGATTCGGGCGGAGTTTGAGCCAAAAGGAATCAAAGTATTTCCGATTTCCGGTGTTTCCGGTGAGGGTGTGCAGGAACTCCTCTACTATGTACGTGAACAGCTGAAGACATTGGATGTACCTCCGGTTATTTTTGAGCAGGAGTATTTCCCGGAGGAGGAATTAATTACGATCGATCTTCCTTATACGGTAGAGAAAGAAGACGATGTATATGTTGTGGAAGGGCCAAAGATCGAGAAGATGCTTGGTTACACCAATCTGGATTCCGAAAAGGGATTTGCGTTCTTCCAGAAATTCTTAAAAGATACCGGTATTCTTCAGCAGCTTGAAGATGCAGGCATCCAAGAAGGAGACACTGTGCGGATGTATGGTCTGCAGTTTGACTATTACAAATAGAAAAGAGTTTTTGACAGAGAAACAGAGGTGGATAAAAGATGACAACAAAACAGAGAGCATATTTAAAGAGTCTTGCTATGACGATGGATCCAATTTTCCAGATTGGTAAATCCAGCATGACACCTGCGCTTACTGAGGCGATCAGCGAGGCGCTGGAGGCAAGAGAACTGATTAAAATCAGTGTTTTAAAGAACTGTGCAGATGATCCAAAAGAACTTGCACAGTTGATCGCAGAACGAACACGGGCACAGGTTGTGCAGGTGATCGGAAAGAAAATCGTACTTTACAGAGAAGGAAAAGACAATAAAAAGAAAATTATTCTGCCGTAAAGGAGAATGAGAACAATGAAAATCGGAATCATGGGTGGGACATTTGATCCGATCCACAATGGTCATCTAATGCTCGGAGAGTACGCAGCCAGACAGTTCCGCCTTCAGAAAGTGTGGTTCCTGCCAAATGGAAATCCACCACACAAATCAGGGGAGATCTCAATCCGGCATCGGATTGAGATGGTGAAACTGGCTCTGGAAGGGCATGACCGTTTTGAATTGAATCTGTACGAGGCAGAGAAGGGAACCGTATCGTATTCTTATGATACGATACGGAACTTAAATGAACTTTACCCGGAACACGAATTTTATTTTATCATAGGTGCGGATTCGCTTTTTTCCATTGAGTCATGGAAATGTCCGCAAAGCCTTCTGTCTGACTGTACGATTCTGGCGGCATGCCGTGATGAGAAAGATCAGTCACAGGTACAGGAGCAGATTGATTATCTGAAGAAAAAGTATCAGGCAGGGATAGAACTGCTTCTCACACCGATGATGGATGTTTCCTCAAGTGATATCCGTCAGATGGTCCAGTATGGAATGGATATCAGCAGTCTTGTTCCGCCTGGAGTCAAAGAGTATATTCATGAGCACAGACTGTATCTTACGGAGGAAAAGGGAAAGTGAAAGAAAATGCAAACATTCATGCAATTAAAAAAGAAGTAAAACTACATCTCGACAGTGACAGATATGAGCATACGCTTGGAGTGATGTACACAGCCGCTTCACTGGCGATGTGCTACGGGGAAGATATTGAGAAGGCGATGACCGCAGGGGTGCTTCATGACTGTGCCAAAGGGATTCCAAACAGTAAGAAAATAAAGCTGTGCGAAAAATACCAGATCGAGGTCACAGAGTCTGAAAAGAAAAATCCAGAATTGCTGCATGCAAAGCTTGGCGCTTATATGGCAGTACACAAATATCATGTCGGTGATGAGACGATTGCGCAGGCAATCACATCTCATACGACCGGGCGGCCGGGAATGACACTTCTTGAGAAAATTATTTATATTGCAGATTTTATAGAACCGGGAAGGAAGGAGATTCCAAAACTGGACGAGATCCGAAGGATGTCTTTTCAAAATATTGATCAGGCATTGTTTACAATCTTGGAAAATTCTCTCGCCTATTTGCGGACACGGGATAAGGTGATCGATCCGATCACAGAGAAGACTTATCTATATTACAAAGACTTATTTGAAAAACGGACAGAGGAGGCATAAAAATGGATCACTCAAAAGAAATGGTGCGTCTTGCTTACGAGGCGCTGAGCGATAAAAAGGGAGAAGATATCCGTATCATCGATATCTCACAAGTATCTGTACTTGCAGATTATTTCATCATTGCAAATGGTTCCAGTGAAAATCAAGTAAAAGCGCTGGTCGACAACGTGGAAGAATATCTGCACAAAGGTGGATACGAAGTAAAACAAAGAGAAGGACAGGGACTCGGAAATTGGGTACTGTTAGATTTCGGCGACTTGATCGTGCATGTATTTGACAGAGAAAACCGTCTGTTCTATGATTTAGAGAGAATCTGGAGCGATGGAAGAACCGTGGAAATCGATTCTTTATAAGAAGCGGATAGAAAAACAGATGTCTGAAAAGCAGAGATAAAGCTTTTGGGACATCTGTTTTTTGTTTTGTTATTGTTGTAAGTTCTTGGAAGCGGTGATAGGCTCTTCGCTTGTAAATGCACGGAAAATCTGGATGATCGACAGGTGCAGATATGGCAGATATTCATCGATGGTCACCGGTTCCTCAAATAGGATACAGTTGTAGCAGGTTGCATTGATCAGTTCAATGATGGTAAACAGCATCAACTCAGGATCTTTGCAGCCAATATGATTTTTCTTCAGCATTCTCAGATAGTAATCGTAAAATTCTTCAGACTCTTTTGGGACATTGCTTGAAAAAGCAGTGCGAAAAATTCCCCAGGATAGATTTTTTGCGAGAAACTGAAGAAGCGAATGATCCTTCTTCAGACGCTCGATGATATAGTCTGCCACAAAGAGGAGTTCCTGCTCGAATCCATTTATCGGTTGACTGACAAGAGCTTTGTAAGCATCGCAGAAAAGTTGTCCTGCCTTATAGACAATCAGTTTATCACGCAAGTCATATTTGTCTTTAAAATATAAATAGAAAGTACCTTTCGCAAGACCTGCCCGACTGACGATGTCAGAGATCGTTGTCTTTGCGAAGCCTTTGTCTGTAAATAATTCAAATGCATTCTGAAGGAGTGCATTTTTTTTCACCTTTTTATTTGTTTCTAATTTTCCCACTCGAATCCCTCCAATTTTTTGCTCATATGTATTATTTACGATTCCAAAAAGAAAGTCAAGCTATAAAAATGACCAAATTTCATTTTTAGTATTGACTATTAGTCATTTTTGAATATAATAAAGCTGTAAAGAAAAAAGAAAAAGTCAGGAGATGATTAGAGTGGTCAAAGTTGGTAAGTGGATCGCCAAACACAGGATATTTATTTTATTAGTAAGTATCTTACTGCTTATTCCTGCGGCAATCGGGAAAGCAGAGACAAAGATTAATTATGACCTGCTCAGTTACCTTCCGGGTGATCTGGAAACAGTAAAAGGGCAGGACATCCTTGTAGACGAATATGGTATGGGTGCATTTTCCATGGTTGTCGTCGAAGGGATGGAATTAAAAGATGTACAAAAACTGGAAGAAAAATTCAGCGAAGTTGATCATGTGAAAGATGTGATGTGGTATGACGATGTGGCAGATATCAGCCTTCCGGTAGAAATGATTCCGAAAGATTTACGGAAAGCATTTTTTAACGGAGATGCGACAATGATGCTTGCATTGTTTGATAATACAACTTCTTCAGATGAAGCTATGGAAGCTGTTACAAACATGAGAAAAATTGCAGATAAGCAATGCTTTATCAGTGGTATGACAGGGATTGTCACAGATATTAAAAATATCTCATTACAAGAACTTCCGATCTATGTTGTGATTGCAACGCTGCTTTCCTTCTTTGTGTTGGAACTGACGGGAACATCATTTCTCGTACCAATATTTTTCTTGATCAGTATTGGTGCAGCAGTTTTATATAACTTGGGAAGTAATATTTTTCTCGGAGAGATTTCTTATATTACAGAAGCATTAACAGCAGTACTACAGCTTGGAGTGACGATGGATTATTCGATTTTCCTGCTGAACAGCTATGAGGAAAATAAATTAAGATTTCCAGGAGAAAAAGAACGTGCGATGGGGCATGCGATCGCAAATACATTTAAGTCCGTTGTGGGAAGTTCCGTCACAACAGTTGCAGGATTTATGGCACTTTGCTTTATGACATTTGCACTTGGCAAAGACTTAGGTATTGTTATGGCAAAAGGTGTAGTGATCGGTGTTTTATGCTGTGTAACGTTATTACCATCTTTGATATTGATCTTCGATAGAGCGATTGAAAAGACAAAACATAGACCATTGATTAAAAGTATTGATAAGCCATCTGCGTTTATTACAAAACACTACCGTCTGTGGCTCATTCTGTTTGCAGTGTTGCTGTTCCCGGCAATTTACGGAAATAATCATACGAAAATTTACTACAATATTGCACAGTCACTCCCGGATACACTTCCGGCAAACGTGGCAAACAAGAAACTGGTAGACGACTTCAAGATGAGCAATATGCACATGATCCTGATGCAGAAGGATATGGATGCAAAGGATAAAAGAAAGATGTTGGAAGAGATTGACGAAGTCGATGGAGTCAAATGGAGCCTTGGAATGAACACATTGTTCGGACCGACCATTCCGGAATCCATGATCCCGGATGATATGAAGAAGATGCTTCAGAGTGACAATTATGAATTGGCATTTATTTGTTCGGAATATGAATCTGCAACAGATGAGGTCAACAAACAGATTTCAGCAATTGACAAAATTGTAAAATCTTATTCCAAACATGCAATGGTCATCGGAGAGGCTCCTCTGATGAAGGACCTTCAGGATACGACCGATGTCGATCTGAAAACAGTCAATGCCATTTCAATCCTTGCAATCTTTATCATTATTATGATCGTGTTTAAGTCGATCTCCCTTCCGGTCATCCTTGTGGCGGTTATTGAGTTCGCAATCTTTGTCAATATGGCAATTCCATATTACCAGGGAACGAGCCTTCCGTTTGTGGCAAGTATTGTCATCGGTACTATTCAGCTTGGAGCAACTGTGGACTATGCGATCTTGATGACGAGCCGTTATCAGAAAGAACGTGGAAAAGGAAAAGATAAGAAGACAGCGATTTCAATCGCACACAGAGCAAGCATGCTTTCTATTATCAGCAGTGGATTCAGCTTCTTTGCCGCGACCTTCGGTGTGGCGCTTTATTCAAAGGTAGATATGATCGGCTCCATCTGTACACTGCTTGCGAGAGGTGCATTGATCAGCATGTTTGTAGTTATTTTGATCTTGCCGGCGATGTTTATGATCTTTGATAAAGTAATTTGTAAAACATCCGCAGGATTTCTTGGCAAAAAAACTGCCGAAAGGAGTAATTAGATATGAATAGAAATAAAGTAAGAAGTAATACAAACCGGAAAATGGATCTGAAAAAGAAAATGACAGCAGGGCTTGCGGTCGGCATGGCAGGATTGATGGGAACAACTCCAGTTTTTGCAGCGGAGCCAGCAGATAAGAAAGTCTCAAAAGATGAGACCGTGTATGTGAATGCAGATGCACAGGGAACAGAACAGGAAATCACAGTTTCCAACTGGTTAAAAAATGCCGGAGCAGAAAAAAACTTAAAAGATGAGACAGAACTTGAAAATGTCAAAAATGTCAAGGGAGAAGAGACATTTGAAGAAAATGGAGATGCAATTACATGGCAGACAAACGGAGTAGATATTTATTATCAGGGAACTACAGATAAACAGTTGCCGGTATCCATGAAAATGACTTACTATCTTGACGGCAAAGAAATAACACCGGAAGAGTTGAAGGGACAGAGCGGGCATTTAAAGATAAAAATTGACTATACAAATAATGCAAAAAAGACCGTGAACATTGATGGAAAGAAGCAGGAAGTGTACAGTCCGTTTGTGATGGTGACAGGGCTGATTCTGCCGGATGAGACGTTTTCCAATGTTATGATCGATAACGGAAAAGTAATCTCTGATGGACAGAAAAGCATGGTTATGGGAATTGCAATGCCTGGATTAAAAGAGAGCCTTGGTTTAAACAGTGAAGATTTTAAGGAAGTATCTGAGGATATCCAATTGCCGGAAAGTGTAGAAATCACGGCTGATGTAACAAACTTTACAATGGGATCGACGTTTACAATTGCATTGTCAGATCTTCTTGACGATGTTGACTGGAAAAACGTGACAGATTTCGATACGCTGAAAAATTCTTTAAATGACTTGGAAGATGCGGCACTTCAGCTGGTGGACGGTTCTGCCCAGTTATCGGAAGGTACACAGACACTTGGATCCAGCTATGCGGAGTTTGACCAAGGTGTGCAGACACTGAAAGATGGAATCCATACACTTCAAAGCGGCGCTGGAGAATTAAAGAGTGGTGTAGACAGTTACACAGCGGGAGCAGATCAGTTAAATGCGGGAATCCAGCAATACCTCGGAGAAAATGGGGAGCTGAATGTAAAAGTTACAGAATATGTAAATGGCGTGAATAAGGTTGTAAAAGGGGTAGAAGATTATACAACGGGCGCTTCTCAGCTCTCTGCCGGAATCACTTCCTACATTGGTGGTGAGAAGCAACTTGCAGCAGGAGCAGATCAGCTGACTGCATTAAAAAATGGCCTGACACAGACAAAAGATGCAGTCGGACAGCTTTATGCGGCGATTGATGGAACCGGAGACAAGGATATCCAGGTGGCTTCTCAAAAACTTGCAGAAGGAACAAAAAAATTAAATGATGCGGTAAATAGCATGAATAACCTACTTTCCAATGTAGATACGATGACAGCCACAGGAAAAGAATTGATCACACAGACAGAAGGACTTTCTGAGGTGATGCAGAAGCAGATTGCAGTTCCAGTGCAGGAAATGATGAAAAACGGCCAGGAATTGATGAAGATTTTAAGTGCTGTTACCACTCAATTGGAGACGATCAGCGCAGATAGTGAGGCTGCCGTTTCACAGGCAAAAGAAGCTGCTGTCAATGAAGTAAATGCACAGATTGCAGAGCGAAATGGCCAGATCCAGGCGGCAAATCAGGCAGCGGCGGCAACCAATGAGCAGGTGGAAGCGGCAAAAGCTCAGATTAGCGCTCAGATCGCAGAAGCTGAAGCAAATGGAAATGCAGAACTGGCAGCTTCTCTGCAGAGTGCACTTGTGGCAGTTTCTGGAATTTCTGTAGATGCGGGAGTTTCCGAAATTGCTCCGGTTACAGTGCCGGATGTGTCGGTAAAAGTTGGATCTGTTGACACGACACAGATCAAAGCATTGTTAGAAAGTATGCAGAATTCTTTCGGTGAAATAGAGGGAACGGTAAACGGACTGACTCCACAGTTGGTAGAAATGCAGAAAAAGATGGAAGACATCACAAATTTGAAAAAACAGATTCCGTCAGGAATGGCAGATCCGTTAAAAGCCAGTGTGTCTGAATTGAATACAGGAATGCAGGGACTCAACGCAGCAATCGGAGGGTATGCTGCGAATATGAAGAAATTAAATGATGGAATGGAAGTGACTGTGCCTGAAGCTTCTCAGGGCATCGATCAGCTCAATGCAGGATTTGCACAACTTGGCGCAGCCAATGATGCACTACTTCAAGGTGCAGCGAAACTTCAGCAAAATACACCGGTACTCGTAGAAGGAGTACAGACATTGGCGGGTGGCACAACAGAGTTGAGCGGCGGTTTGCATCAGCTTGGAACACAGCTTTCTTCCGGAGGTGCACTTCTGGCAGGAAATAGTCAGGCACTGAGAGATGGAGTAAGCACACTTGTACAAGGAGCTGGTCAGCTTTCCGATGGTGGTAACACACTTGCTTCTGCAAGCGGAGAAGTCAAGAACGGAATTGCACAACTTTCTGATGGAGCTTCTCAGTTAAAAGATGGTGCAGAAAAATTCAATGAAGAAGGAATTAAGAAACTGCAGAAAACAGTGGAAGATGCATTGGAGAAGATCCTCGATAAAGTGGATGCACTGACATCCGAAGACTGCTCTTATGACACTTATAGTGGAAAAGCAGATAATATGGATGGAAATGTGAAATTTATTATTGAGACAGATGCAATTGAATAAAGCAAGCAGGTTCTGTTAGGGCAAAGAAAAGGGACAAAACTTTATAAAATAAAGTGGAGTTCCTTTTCTTTTTGCGTGCTGGGATTCTATCGAGGCATTCCGCAGTTTCTAAGAAGTTCTCTTGTGAAACGGACAGTATTGTATATTTTTCTCTTAAATATTGGATATGAAAAAAATAATATAAAATAAATGGAATGTTGAAATTTGCTTTTTACGTTGTTACAATAGAGATACTGTTCACAGGACATAATAAAGAAAGACAGTTCGGACGGGGCTGTCTGGAAACAGAAGGGAAAATGAAATGTCAACGGAATTAGAAAAGTATTATAATAAATTTTGTGAAGAAAAACGCCTGACGAGAAGACACGGAAAGGTAGAATATATTACCTCGATGAAATATATCCATAAATATCTGGAAGGAAAAGAAGGAGCAAGGATTCTGGATGTGGGTGCCGGGACCGGAAGGTATTCGGTGCAGCTTGCAGAGGAAGGGTATGATGTGACGGCAGTAGAGCTTGTCAAATATAATCTTGGAATTTTAAAATCAAAGGGAAGCAGTGTAAAGGCTTATCAGGGGACTGCATTGAATCTGTCACGGTTTGCTTCCAATTCTTTTGATATGGTCCTTGTATTTGGGCCAATGTATCATCTGTATACGATGGAGGATAAGATCAAAGCGCTTGCGGAGGCAAAGCGCGTAGTGAAACCGGACGGGGTGGTACTTGTCTCTTATTGTATGAATGAATACAGCATTCTGACCTATGGGTTTAAAGAAGGACATATCCGGGAAAGCATTGCCTCCGGGAAGGTCAGCGAAGAGTTTCATGTACAGGCAGAGCCGGAGGATCTATATGATTATGTACGTCTGGAGGACATTGCTGCAATCAATGCAGGGGCAGGCATGAAACGGATTGAGATTATTGCGGCAGATGGTCCGGCAAATTATATGCGGCAGATTTTAAATGCGATGGACGACGAGACTTACCAGACGTTTATTGAATATCATTTAAAGACGTGTGAGCGCCCGGAATTGCTTGGTGCGAGCGCACATACACTTGATATTTTGCAGATGGGGGAAGAAGGGGATTTAATAAAATAGATGAAGGCAGATGTAAAGAAAGACGGAAAATTATTTTTGGCGGAAGTGTCAGACAAGCTGCGTGACAGACTTACAAAGCTTGCAGAGACACTTCTTGCGGGACAGCAGGAAATTGAAAACATGCATGCATATTACTGGGAGAATTACACAGAGATGGACCAGTATGGGTATGAAGATTTTGACAATCAACAGGCACTGCTGCATCAGATCAATGCAAACAACGAATCACAGCTTTTATATCAGCGCTTTCAGAAGATGGCAGATGCCCCATTTTTTGGCAGAGTGGATTTTCTGTATGACGGGGATGAGGAAGCGGAGATTTTTTATATCGGCATTGGAAATTTTGCGGAGCGCACAGGAGCGATTCCGCTGATCTATGACTGGAGAGCCCCGGTGAGCGGACTGTTCTATGACTATGATAAAGGTCCTGCTTCTTATGAAGCGCCAGGCGGGACGATGGAAGGAACTATTGAGGCAAAATGGCAGTACAAGATCCAGGGTGGAAAGATGATCTATGGATTTGAGAGCGATGTAAAAATCGATGATGACATTTTAAAGAAGGAACTTGGGCAGAATGGGGACGTACAGTTGAAAAACATTGTCCGTACGATCCAGAAGGAGCAAAATGATATTATCCGCAATACAAAAGATAAGATTTTAGTTATTCAGGGAGCAGCAGGAAGCGGAAAAACTTCGGTGGCATTGCATCGGATTGCCTATCTGCTGTATCATGACAGAGAACACTTAAAATCATCCAATATTCTTGTACTGTCGCCAAGCGGTGTGTTTTCAGACTATATTTCTCATATTTTGCCGGAACTTGGGGAAGAAAATATCCGTGAGATGAGTTTTGATCTGTTTGCTTATCAGGAATTAAAAGGAATCGTTCCAGATTGTGAGGATCGCTATCATCAGATAGAACGGCAGATGGAAGGGATGAGCAAAGAGGCACAGGCGCGCTATGAGCTGAAGCAGTCTCAGGCATATATCGGAGCAGTGGAAGGATTCCTTGCAGGACTGGAGGAAGATCTTGTAGAACTAAAAGAGTTCGAGTGGCGCCAGATGAAAAAAACAGAGGAAGAACTGATCGAGCTATTCTACTTTAAATTTCAGGAAATTCCGCTTTTGGAGCGGATGTATGCAGTTATGGATTATGTGGTAGATGAGTTTGAAACACTGTATGACCGAGATTTAAGTGAAGAAGAGCTGGCAGCCGTGCGAGAGAAATTTGACCAGATGTATGTGACGAGGGATGTGTACCGGATCTATAACTGGTTCTTAGAAGAAAACGGATGGGAGCAGTTGCCGGATGTACCTTATGAGAGCCGTATGCTCTCCTATGAAGATGTATTTCCGATGCTGTATTTGAAATACCGGTTAAGTGGCAAGGCAAAGCATAAGCAGATCAAGCATCTGGTCATCGATGAAATGCAGGATTACTCTTATCTCCAGTATGCTATTTTAGAGACATTGTTCTCCTGCAGGATGACGATTTTGGGAGACCGGGCTCAGACGATGGACGGCAAGATCCAGGATGTTCTTACATTTCTTCCGAAGATTTTTGGAAAAGAAATCCGTACGATCATTATGAATAAGAGCTACCGAAATACGATTGAAATTGCACGTTATGCAGAACAGATTACAAATGTGACCGGATTGGAATTTCTTGAGCGCCACGGGAAGGCGGTGGAGGAAAAAACGGTTTCGGGTATCGTTGGAGCGCTCCGGGACATCGAGGGACATCTGCACTTAAGAAAGAATGGAGTGCAGATCAAAGAAGCTTTTTCTGAAACAGCAGCGGACAGAAAGGAGCACACAGAGGATGCTTTCGAGACGGCGGCGATTCTTCTGCGGACGGAAGCGGAGGCGAGGATGGTCTACGAATATCTGAAAGAGCAGCGGGAAGATATTCATTATATTGATCGAGACAGCAGCCATTTTGAAAAGGGAGTGACGGTCACAACTTTCTATCTTGCAAAGGGATTGGAGTTCGATCAAGTATTTGTATTGCGTGAACAGACAGAAAGTGCTTTTGAACGGCAGGCAGACTATATCTGTGCGACAAGGGCGCTGCATGAACTTTATCTGTATTACTTGGAAGAAAAATAAGACAGATGTCGGGAAGGGGCTTCCTATAGCGAACAATCTGTAAGAAGAACGGGAGAGAAACATGAGAAGAGAAATAGATCTGAAAGAAATATCGGACGGCAGGCTTTATACAGAAAATGACTTGGTGAAAGCAGGATGCGGGGATTGCCAGGGCTGTTCTGCCTGCTGCCGGGGGATGGGAACATCGATTGTGCTGGATCCGCTTGATATTTTTCGGCTGACAACGCAGCTAGAGATGACTTTTGAGCAATTACTGCAAAAGTATGCAGAGCTCAATGTAGTAGATGGTGTAATCTTGCCAAACTTAAAAATGACCGGAGCGGAGGAAGCATGTGCTTTTCTCAATGCAGAGGGGAGATGTTCCATTCATCCGCATCGTCCGGGCATTTGTCGTCTGTTCCCGCTTGGAAGATATTATGAGAATCATCGTTTTCAGTATTTTCTGCAAATACACGAATGTCCGAAGGAACCAAAGACGAAAGTGAAAGTAAAGAAGTGGATCGATACCCCGGAATTGAAAAAGAATGAACAGTTTATCAACGCATGGCATGATTTTATATTGGAAATGCAGGACAGACTTTTAAAACTGGGAGATGAAAAGACAAGCCGTGAGAGCAATCTCTACCTTTTGCAGGAATTTTTTCTGACACCGTATGAGAAAGAGCGTACATTTTATGAGCAGTTTGCAGAAAGGCTTGCGAGAGCAAAGAAGGTTTTCCGATAGCAGTTTTTTTGACAGAGAACTTTACGGAACGATGATAGGAAGGAGATACGAAGGAAATGGAATATCAGATTAGAAAGGCAAAGCAGTCAGATCTTGCTGCACTTGCCGACGTGGAGGCATGCTGTTTTCCGGTGAGTGAGGCAGCTTCCAAAGAGGCGATCCAGAAGCGCCTGGAGACATTTGGAGACTGTTTCTTTGTGGCAGAGATGCCGCATGGGGAGGTGATTGGTTTCATCAATGGTTGTGTGACAGACCGGACTACCATCTGTGATGAAATGTTTGCAGATGTGACATATCACAGTCCAGAAGGGGCGTATCAGTCTGTGTTTGGACTGGATGTACTCCCACAGTACCAGCGAAGAGGGATTGCAGCAGATCTTATGGAACATCTGATTGCAGATGCATGGAAGCGGGAAAAGAAAGGAATGATCCTTACTTGCAAGGAACGGCTGATTCCGTATTACGAACGGTTTGGATACCGAAATCTTGGAAAGTCACAGTCTGTCCACGGGGGAGCTATCTGGTATGATATGCTCCTAGAAAGAGGTGAAGCGATTGATTAAAACCTATGTAGCGTTTGACCTTGAGACGACCGGACTCAGCGAAGAGAGAGACAGTATTATCGAGATTGGCGCTGTGAAAGTGACAGATGGAAAAGTGACGGATCGTTTCATGGAGTTTTTGAAGCCGGCAGAAGAGATTTCTCCGATGATCACACAAATTACCGGGATCACCAATGAAATGGTGGCACATGCGAGAAATACAAAAGAGGTCATTGATGATTTTATGGGTTTTTGTGGGGAAGAAGTGCTGCTCGGACACAATATTCTGTTTGATTATAAGTTTATGAAACGATATGCTTGTAAGTATCAGCATTCTTTTGAGCGAAGAGGGATAGATACGTTAAAGATTGCCAGAAAAGTGCATAAGGATCTGGAATCAAGGAGTCTCGAGGCATTGTGTGCACACTATCAGATCAAAAATGACGCGGCACACCGGGCATATCACGACGCCCTTGCAACAGCAAAACTATATCACTGCCTGGGGCATTATTTTGAGGAAAAGGAACCAAATTTATTTGTGCCGGAACCACTTTTCTATCAACCGAGAAAAGAACAGCCGGCGACAGAGAAGCAAAAACGGTATTTGGAAAAGTTGTGCGGCTGGCATCGGATTACGGTCCCGGAGGATCTGGAAGCTATGACAAGAAGTGAGGCATCCAGATTTATTGACCGAGTGATCGCAAAAAGCGGGCGGATGGATCTCGAATAAGAAAACCTGTATTGGATATTGATTTTTCAGACATGATTTTATACAATGAAGGCAGATGATCATTGCAGAAAAATAATCAAAAAAACTGTTATTTTTCTGACAAAAATCTACAATATTCCCTTTAGATGGGAAGTACGTGTAGAAAAGGAGGAAAACATATGGTTCGTGAAATCATGGATTACATTTCATCTTGTGATGAAGCAGTGGGAAAAGCTTTGTATGCAGAGTATCACAGGCAGCAGCGGAATCTGGAACTGATCGCGTCTGAAAATATTGTATCCCCGGCAGTGATGCTGGCAATGGGAACGGTTCCGACAAACAAGTATGCAGAAGGGTATCCGGAGAAACGATATTATGGTGGCTGCGAGGAAGTTGACGCATTGGAAGATCTGGCAATTGAGCGGGCAAAGAAGCTGTTTGGTGCAGAACATGCATGTGTGCAGCCGCATTCCGGTGCAAGCGCAAATCTTGCTGTATATCAGGCGTTTTTGGAGCCGGGAGATACGGTAATGGGAATGAACCTTGCACACGGTGGGCACCTGACTCATGGATCTCCGGTCAACATTTCGGGACGTCTGTATCATTTTATTCCGTATAATGTCAATGCCGATGGAGTGCTGGATTACGAAGAAATCAGGCGCCTTGCCCTGGAACATCAACCGAAGATGATCGTCGCAGGCGCTTCAGCATATCCGAGGGAAATCCGGTTTGATCTGTTTGCAGAGATTGCAAAGGAAGTCGGAGCTTATCTTTTCGTGGATATGGCACATATCGCAGGGCTTGTTGCGGCAGGACTTCATCAGAATCCGGTACTCTACGCAGATGTGGTATCGACGACGACGCATAAAACATTGCGAGGACCGCGTGGCGGTACGATCCTCTGTAAAAAGGAGTATGCAAAACAGATTGATAAAGCAATTTTCCCGGGAACACAGGGAGGTCCTCTGATGCATGTGATCGCAGCGAAGGCTGTCTGCTTCGGGGAGGCATTAAAGCCGGAGTTTCGGACATATCAGGAACAGGTGGTAAAAAATGCAAAAGCATTGTCCACTGCATTGATGGAAGAGGGATTTCATCTTGTGAGCAACGGTACAGACAATCATCTGGTGCTTGTAGATCTGCAAAATATGCACATTACAGGAAAAGAACTTCAGAATCGACTGGACAATGTATATATTACTGTCAATAAAAATGCAGTTCCAAATGATCCGGCCAGTCCATTTGTGACAAGCGGTATCCGAATTGGTACACCTGCAGTTACCACAAGGGGACTTAAGGAAGAGGATATGAAGACCATTAGCCATCTGATCAAACTGGCAGTGACAGAGTTTGATACGAAGGCGGATGAGATCCGTGCGGCTGTCAATGAGATCTGCAGCCGTTATCCAATCTATGAATAACGAATAATTTGCTGTGCCATACATATACTTAAGATAAAAAGTATGTGTATGGCATTTCCTATGAGTCGAGAGTATGAAAAAGGGACATTTAAACATAAAATGGCGGAAGCGGCAAATCTTCCGAAAGATCTGGCACTGGGACTTCCGGTTGTGCATGTAACTGGGAGATCCGAAGCATGCGTGGAAAATTACAGAGGGATTTTAGAATATACCGATTCGCTTGTGCGCGTGCAGACAAAGTGTGGGCAGATCCGCTTTACCGGGAAACATCTGCAAATTGAATATTATATGAACGATGAGATGAAGATCACCGGGAGAATTACGGCTATGGAATACGTGTGATCGGGATGTTTCACATTGGTTTCTGAAGCAATCGGAAAATAGTTCCAGGAGGATCCTATGTTTGTTTTACTCATGCGTTATTTGAAAGGTTACCTTCGGATTTGTGTAACCAGCACTTCCCCTGAACGGTTTTTAAACTTATGCCGAAACCGGGGGATTCTTCTGTGGGGGCTGTCCCCGCACGGGAGAGATTATGAAATGTATATCAGCATTCGTGGATTTCGGAAGTTAAAGCCAGTTTTAAAAAAGACAAAGACAAAAGTTACCATTGAGGAACGGTTTGGACTGCCGTTCTTTTTCCATAAATACCGAAAACGAAAAATGTTTTTCTGCGGGGCGGCCGGGTGTGTGATGATTGTTTATCTTCTTTCTCTTTTTATCTGGAATATCCATATAGATGGCAATCAGACGAGAACAGATGAGACGATTCTTGCTTTTCTGGAAGAAAAAAATACGGTACACGGGATGCTTCGAAAAGATGTGGACTGTGAGCAGATCGTAAAGGATATCCGGCAGCAGTTTGACGACATTATCTGGGTATCTGCGTACGTGAAAGGAACAAGACTGATGATTCAGGTGAAGGAAAACAGTGATACGATTACAATGCCTGCCACAGAGATGGAGAAGCCTTCTGATATTGTTGCGGACAAAGACGGGGTTGTAACTGAGATTATCACGCGCAAAGGGGTACCGCTTGTCCATGCCGGGGATGAGGTGAAAAAGGGAGATCTCCTTGTTTCGGGGAGAGTGGAAGTATTAAATGACAGTAAAGAAGTGATTGGTTATCAATATCAGACTGCGGATGCAGATATTTTTGTACAGACGGTCTGTCCATATGAAGAGAAGATGGAGCGCGCTTACGAGAAAAAGATCTATACAGAGAAGGAACGTCGGAAATACTATCTCAAATGGAACGATATAAAGGTTTCTGTAGGGACGACAAAAAATCAGTATCAACACGCAGAGCGGCTGACAGAGGAGTATCGGTGGACATTAGGAGAACATTTTGTACTTCCGGTTTCTCATGGAATGGAGAGGGAACGAGAGTATCGTCTGCAGAAGAAACTATATGGAAAAGAAGAGGTCCAGACGATGCTCAGTGAAAATTTTCACAGATTCTGTGGGGAATTAGAGAAAAAGGGGGTTCAAATTCTTGAAAATAATGTTAAAATACACATAGGTCAAAATCTCGCCACCGCAAAGGGAACATTGACCCTGATCGAACCGGCGGGGGAACAGAGAGAAACCGAAATTATAGAAGTAGAACAAAAAACAGAAGGGGAACAGTAAATGAGTATTCTGGAAGAAATCATAGAAATACCAGTGGAACATGAGCAGAATGTCTTCGGACAGTTTGATGCATTTGCAAAGAAGATCGAGCGGACACTTCATGTGACATTGATCGCAAGAGATGGAAAGGTAAAGATTCTTGGAGATGCAGCGCGTGTAAGTCAGGCAAAGAGGACATTGACGCAGCTGACAGCTCTCTCAGAGAGAGGGAATACAATCACAGAGCAGAATGTAGATTATGCGCTGTCGCTCGTATTGGAGGATCAGGAAGCGGGGATTGTGGAGATTGATAAGGATATCATCTGTCATACACTTCAGGGAAAACCAATCAAACCAAAGACACTCGGACAGAAAAAATATGTAGATGCAATTCGTGATCAGATGATCGTATTCGGACTTGGACCTGCAGGAACTGGAAAGACATACCTTGCGATGGCAATGGCGATCACTGCATTTAAGAACAATGAGGTGGGCAGGATCATCTTGACGAGACCTGCCATAGAGGCAGGAGAAAAACTTGGATTTTTGCCGGGAGATCTGCAGAGCAAGATCGATCCCTATTTAAGACCGCTCTACGATGCACTGTATCAGATCATGGGGGCGGAGAGCTTTTTGAAAAATTCGGAAAAAGGGTTGATTGAAGTGGCTCCGCTCGCCTACATGCGAGGACGTACATTAGATAATGCATTTATTATTCTTGATGAGGCGCAGAATACAACGCCAGCGCAGATGAAGATGTTTCTGACAAGGATTGGGTTTGGATCAAAAGTAGTGATCACCGGAGATTCTACACAGAAGGATCTCCCGGCGGGAACAACCTCCGGGCTTGACGTGGCAGTCAATGTTGTAAAAAATCTGGAGGATATCAGTATCTGCAGATTGACGAGCAAAGATGTTGTCAGACACCCGCTTGTTCAAAAAATCGTCAAGGCATACGAAGAATATGAGAAGAAAAGCAGCGCGAAAAATATAGGAAAAGAACGAAGGAGAAAGAAATAAATGACCGTTTATTTTGAGGAAGAGGGAGCGTATCAGCTCCCGTTTGACTGCAGAAAGCTGGCTGAAAAAGTTATCGCCGAGGCAGTGGACTACGAGCAGTGTCCCTATGAAACAGAAGTGAACTTGCTTCTGACAATGAATGAAGAAATTCGTGAAATGAATCGGCAATTTCGGGAAATCGACCGTGCGACGGATGTGTTATCCTTCCCGATGGTTGACTATGGAACTCCAGGAGATTTTGAGTTCCTTGAGGAAGATGACTCTTATTTTCATCCAGAATCAGGAGAACTGATGCTTGGGGACATTGTGATTTCCAAGGAGAAGGTAACTGCACAGGCTGAAGAGTATGGACATACGGAAGAGAGGGAATTTGCCTTTCTTGTGGCACACAGTATGCTGCATCTGTTTGGTTATGACCACATGGAAGAGGATGAACGTGCTGTGATGGAGCAAAAGCAGAGGGAGATCCTTGAGCGGCTCAATATATTAAGATAACAAAAGAGGGATAATATGACGAAACAAATTAATAAAAACAGCGGTTTTCTACTGCAGGGTGCGATCCTTGCAGCAGCAGCCGTCATTGCAAAGATCATTGGAGCAGCCTACAAGATTCCTCTGACAAATATTCTTGGGGATGAAGGAATGGGGTTTTATGGCTATGCGTTTGAGGTCTATGCAATTGCGCTGATCCTTTCCTCCTTCAGTCTGCCGCTTGCAGTCTCAAAGCTTGTGTCTGCACGTGTGGCAAAAAAGGAATATAAAAATGCGATGGCGATTTTTAAAGGATCTATTCTATTTGCAATCGGTGTAGGGCTCCTTGCTGCACTGGTCGTTTTTTTTGGAGCAGATTTCTTTGCAGATAAGGTAATGGCATCAGCGCCAAGTGCCTATGCACTTAGAGTATTGGCGCCAGGACTTTTTATCGTGGCAGTTATGGGAGTCGTACGAGGATATTTCCAGGGACTCGGTTCTATGATTCCGACAGCGATTTCTCAGGTGATCGAGCAGATCGTCAATGCGATCGTGAGTATTTTAGGAGCAAGCTATCTGCTGAAGGTAGGGGCAGAAGCAGCAAAAAGCAAGAACAGTCCACTGTTAGAACCTTCCTATGGTGCGGCAGGAGGAACGCTCGGTGCAGTCGCCGGGGCATTTGTAAGCCTCCTGTTTGTTCTGTTTGTGTTGTATGCTTACAAGGGAGTGATGAAACGGCAGTTAAAAAGAGATCACGGTACCTCTGTGGAAAGCTATGGAAATATCTATAAGGTACTATTATTTACGATTGCTCCGGTTATTATCAGTACATCGGTTTATAACATCAACCAGATTTTAGATCAGGTAATGTTTAGTAAGATTATGGCGGCGCAGGGACATGCTGTGAAAGATTACATGGCACTTCTCGGAATTTATACCGGAAAATATAATACGCTGATCAATGTTCCGCTTGCTATGGCAAGTGCACTCGGTGTGTCTGCAATCCCAAGTCTCGCTGGCGCGATCGCAGTCGGCGATCGAAAACAGATTTATGGGAAGATCCATCATTCCATCCGCTTCACGATGTTGATCGCAATTCCAAGCTTTGTCGGATTTCTGATGTTGTCATCGCCGCTTATGAATCTGCTCTATGGAGATCAGAGAAAAACTCCTGCGGCGATGTTAAGCCTCGGATCAATTACCGTTGTGCTTTACTGTCTGTCCACGGTACAGAATTCCATCTTGCAGGGCCTTGATAAGATGACAGTGCCGATTCGAAACGCTCTGATTTCTCTTGGAATCCATCTAGTGTCAGTCTTTGTGATGCTTGTGATGTTGAAATGGAATATCTATTCGATTGTTGTCGGAAATATTGTTTTTTCACTCTGCATGTGTATTTTGAATGCACATTCGATCCAGACGGCAGTCGGATACCATCAAGAAGTGAAGCGAACATTTCTGCTTCCTACAATGGCAGCATTTTTGATGGGAGTGGTATCTTATCTGGTATTCAAATTGTTTGATGTTTTGATCGGTGGAAGAGTTTTCCCAATCCTGTTTGCGCTTGTGGCGGCAGTCGGGATTTACGCAGTGGCACTCATTCTGATCGGAGGACTTACAGAAGAAGAATTGTATGCGATGCCAAAAGGAGATATGCTTGTCAAGATTTTTCGAAAATTACATTTGATGAAAGGGTAGAGAAGAGTGAAACCAGTAAAAAAAGTTGCACTGCTCCATGATCTGTGCGGAGTAGGAAAAGCTGCGATGACAAATATACTTCCAGTATTAAGTGTGATGGGAATTGAGGCATGTCCGATTCCGACGATGTTATTATCCACCCACACAGGAGGATATGGAAAACCTGCGGTTGCCCGCATCTCTCCGGAATATATCAAAGGTTGCGCTGATCATTACTGCGAACAGAATGTGAAGTTCGATATGATCTTCATCGGTTATCTCGGAAATGAGGAACTGGCAGAGTCGGTATTATATTTCGTTTCTTGTTTTCCGGAGGCGATGGTCGTTTTTGATCCGATCATGGGAGATCATGGAAAATATTACAGCAATTTTGATACCAGCTATGGGGAAGCATTAAAGAAGTTAATCCCCTGTGCAGACCTGTTGCTTCCTAATCTGACAGAGAGTTGTCTGCTTGCGGGATATCCATATGCGAAAGAACTGTCCCGAAAGGATTTGAAAAAAATCTGTGAAACACTGCACAATCTGGGGGCGAAACAACTAATCATCACCAGTGTCCCGGATGGCAGAAGTGAGAAGTCCATCCTCCTTTTTGAGCAAGGAATGATAACAATGTTGGAGACCACACAGCTTTCGGCAGAATTTCACGGAACCGGGGATGCATTTGATGGAGTTCTGATCGCCAGTATTTTAAAAGGCTATTCTCTCAAAGAGAGTATGATCGAAGCACACCGCTTCGTCTATGCCTGCATGGAGGAGAGCCTGAAAATGGAATATGAAGAAAGAGAAGGGCTGATGATCGAGAAGAATCTGTACATGCTTGTATAAAATAGAAGAAAGAGCGGATACTGTATAAAAAAGGAGTGGCATGGAAATGAAGAAGAGATACAGTATCGGCTTTTTTTGTTTTGCCTGTTGTGCGCTCCTTTTGCTGACTGCCGTCTATCAAATTCGTTACCGAAAGGCTTATGAGGAAGTGGAACGGCTGGAGGCACAGTTGGCAGAAGCGCAGAGACAGAAAGAAAAAAGCATCAGTGCAGATGGAACGGCAAAAAAAGAGAATGGATATTTCCTGAGAGAAAAGAATGGATACCTTGTAGTTTATCTCGCGGACGGAGAGACATTCTATGAGAGTACTGGGATCCGAACAGAGAGTCTTCCCGAAAAACTCCTAGAGGAGATCCGACAGGGGAAATATATCGAAACTACAAAAGAACTTTATGGTTTTTTGGAAAATTATTCCAGTTAGATTACAGTAGAAAAACAGTAGGAAAACAGCAAAAACAGCCCCTTCCGGCTGGACTTTGTATCAGATATGGTGTATGATATAGAATGGCATGCGGCAAAATCTTGGCGAACTTCTCAGTTTTGTGGCATGCCGTTTCAGGCAAATGAGAAAGAACAGTGAGGTAAAGAGATGTTAGAAGAGAAGATTCAGAGAATCAATGAATTATATCGAAAATCTAAGGCAGAAGGATTGACAGAAGCTGAACTAAAAGAGCAGAAGATTCTTCGCGCAGAATATATTGAGGCTTTCAAGCGAAACTTACGGGGACAGCTTGATAACATTTCCATCAAAGAACCAGATGGAAGCATTACGAATCTTGGAGAGAAATATGGAAAAAAAGCCGCGAACAAAAAAGGACATTAGAAGACAGATCCTTGCAGTGAGGCGGACACTCCCTGTGGAGGAGGCAAAAGAAAAGAGCAGAGAAATCTTTCAGAAAGTAACTGCACATCCATGGTACATAGAGGCAGATACTGTTTTCTGCTATGCAAGTCATGACGGAGAAGTCCGGACAAGAGAACTGATGGATCAGATTCTTGCAGATGGAAAACGGCTTGCGCTTCCGCGTGTGGAAGGAAGAGAGATGACATTTTATGAAGTAAGAGAGCCGGATCGTCTGGAGGAAGGTGCCTATGGGATTGAGGAGCCATTGCCTGAAAATCCCGTGCGAAAGGAGCACAGCGAAAAGGCCTTGATGATCATTCCGGGAATAGTATTTGACCGCAGGCTGCACCGGATTGGATATGGCGGTGGGTTTTATGACCGGTATCTTGCCGGTGACGCACCATTTCATACAATGGCAGTTGCATATGAATGTCAGTGTATCTTAGGAGAGTTACCATTTGAAAGTCATGATCTGTGTCCAGAGGTACTGGTCACAGAAAGAGAGATTTATCAAAGATAGAAAAGAGGTGGAGGTATGCTTACAGGACTTCCCAAAGACCCGATATTATTATTGAGTGTGGTCAATACAAAATTACGAGATGAATACAAGAATCTAGATGCACTCTGTGAAGATCTTTCTGTGGAGAAGGAAAAATTGACAGAAACCTTAAAGGCAATCGATTATCTATACGATGCCGGACAGAATCAGTTTATATAGAAACAAAACGATGTTGGCAATTTTACGAGAAAAGAACCTTAGGAGGTAGAAATATGAATGTATGCGAGTGTGTGATTTCTTGTAAATCCGGAGATCAGGTAATATATCGAGGAGTGAAAAAAGAAGATGCAGAAGCACTTTATCAGCATCAGTGTACGATTGCGCAGGAAACTTATTTTACATCCCTCTATCCTGAGGAGCTTCTCTACAATATCGAAGGGAAAGTGGAAAGAATCAAGGAAATTCAGAACCATCCAGTCCATTTTCAGATTGTTGCAATTAACGATGGGAAGATTGTTGGTCAGGCAGAAGTGCGTGTAGTCAAGAACCATTTGAAATATAAGCATCGGGCGAATATAGGAATTTCTATTGACAGAGATCACTGGGGAATGGGAATTGGAAGCAGCCTGATGAAACTTGCGCTGCATCAGGCAAAAGAGAATGGGCTTGAGCAAATGGAACTTGGTGTTTATGCAGATAATGAACGGGCAATCCATCTGTATCAGAAGTATGGATTTGAGCAGTGCGGAATCTGGAAGAATGCGTTCAAATTAAAAGATGGTACATACCGAGATGAAATTCTAATGAGTAAAATTCTTTAAGAATCTTCTGCTACTGCTGCCCAGTAGTCAAATCCAAGGATACTTTCCCATCGGCGGACTTCAACAGTTCCGCCGATTTTTATGTTCTGATAGTCAGATTTGCTTACTTGAAGCTGTTCTGTTTTCCCTTGCCGTTCGGCATAGACATAATAATAATCATATACAACTCTATAACCAGATTTCCCGGATTCTTTTTTCAAAACAATCAAATGTTCCGTGCTCGCAGGTGTAAATGTCAGGATTCGGTTGACCGGAAGCACAAGTACGATCCCAAGAATGAGCGCAGAGAGCACGACAGAAACTGTACGCATCCAGTGCTGCTTCAATTGTTTCTTATGCTGATGAACAGCAAATGGAAGCAAGAGGAGGACTGCAAAGAAACATGCATACAGATACAGTTGCCAGTCGCTGCACATAAAAAGGTAATATATATAGTTGATAGAGAAAAACAGTGTGAAAAATCCGCCCATGACAGGGAGAGGGAGGATGTAGTAATCTAATTCACTGTCTGGTTTTTCGTAAGGCAACAAGTGTCCCTGAAGCAGATAAATATACGGATAAAAATGAATATACACAAACCATAAAGTGACAAGGATCAAAACTGGCGCGAGAAAATATAATTTTCCCTCTAAAAATGAGCTGAAAATCCCGGCGGGAATGAGAAGCCATCCAAGGATCCGTAGCCGTTTTCTTACTTTTTTAATCGTATCCAGAGAGACACTTCCCCGGAATTGTTCTAAAGTTGTCTGTGCATGGAGTTCGAAAAGGCAGCTGCACTTCGTCAAAAATGGAAGTGCTGGAAGATACCGAAAAACATCATCACCATCTGTAAGCAGAGCAGCGATATCCAGAGTAGGAATTGCATAGGTCTCCAACAGCATTTGCACTTTTTCAAAGTTTTTATCATCTTCCTTGATTTCACAAATTCGTTTTCTGCTTTTGGAAATCAGAATGTAGTGTGACGGTTCTGTGTTTTGTGTGCGTGCCAAAGAGGTCTTGCCAGAATCAGAATTTGAAAGATCCCGCAGATCGACACGCATCAGACATTCGATTTCTGTCCAAAAAACTGTATATACTCGCTGAAATGGAACATGGATACAGATACCTTCTTCGGTATACAAAATTTTTTTGCCCAATAGGAACAGCTGTACAAAAAGAAGGATACTGGCGGGAAAGAAGATGATACACGAAAGAAGAAAACAGAGGAGATTCCCCGAAACACATCCTGCCAGTGTGAAAAAAAGTCCGAGAAACAGATATAAAATTGCGAGAAACAGAAGTAATTTTTTTCGGGTTTTGATCGGTTTTGTCATGAGAGATCTCCTCCGTATGTATAGTAGTTATTTTAGATTGATTGTACCATGAGCGAAAAATCTTTACAAGCAGCGAAAAGACGGCAAAAAGCAAAAAGGACATTTAATCTCATATGAGAAGTATGCTATACTATGAATCTCATATGAGAAGTATGCTATACTATGTGCATGAAAGAAAACTATACACCAGAAGAACGGAGAATTGTAATGGAGATTAAGGAAATACTACAAAATCAAGAATCTCAGGCTGCTATGAAGCAGCTAATGTCAGATGAAATTATGAATTTGATCCATGAAAATATGAAACCGAGAGATACGATCATGGCCTATTATCGCTGTGCGATTATGGAAGTAGAAACAAAATTTAAAGTGTTAAATGAACAGTTTTCACTGGAATATGACCGACATCCAATTGAATCGATAAAGTCTAGAACAAAATCGATGGAAAGTCTCGCAAAAAAAATAAGGGATCGGAACATTCCGAGCTCTTTGGAAGCCATTGAGGAAAATATCAATGATATTGCAGGAGTCAGAGTGATCTGTTCGTTTTGTGAAGATATTTATATGTTGGCAAATTGTCTGCTGAAGCAGGATGATATTACATTGATTGAAATCAAAGACTATATTAAAAAACCTAAGCCGAATGGATATCGCTCCCTGCACCTGATCATCTCTGTACCTATTTTCTTAAAAGATGAAAAAAGAGATATGAAAGTAGAAGTACAATTGCGGACAATAGCCATGGATTTTTGGGCGAGTCTTGAACACAAGATCAGATATAAGAAAAATCTTTCCGAGGACTTGCAGAAGGAGTTGGCAGAGGAATTATTGTATTGTGCAAATCAAAGTGCAGAATTGGATATGAAAATGCAAAAAATTCGAAACAAGATATAGGAAGAATCTATGTCTGCATGATAGTTGGAACAATTTTGCTTGCGATTTTGTGAAAACTTTGAAAAATTGTTCCGGTGAAAAGAAAAAATTGTTCTTGTATGTATGAAAAAAAAAGAGTTATAATAATCGGGTGTCTGCTTAAAGGAATGCAAGAGAATGATAAAACTGCAGAGGAAGCAGCATAAAAAGAAAACAAAAGAGAAAGGAAAAATTATGCAAGATACCCAGAAAACAAAATTATTTGAAGAAACAGCGATCCCGAAGGCGGTGGCACAGCTGGCGGTTCCGACGATCTTAAGTTCGCTTGTCATGGTGATCTATAACCTTGCAGATACTTATTTTGTCGGGATGTTGAACAATTCAACACAAAATGCAGCAGTTACACTGGCAGGACCGGTGCTTTTGGCATTTAATGCGGCAAATAACTTATTTGGCGTTGGAAGTTCCAGTATGATGAGCCGCTCGCTTGGGAAAAAGGATTATAACACATTGAAAAAAAGTTCTGCATTTGGATTTTACTGTGCATTGATCTGTGGTGTAATTTTTGCACTGTTATGTACAGTATTCAAAGATCCGCTGCTTATAATGCTTGGAGCAGATGCAAAAACAGCGGCAGCAACGGGGGCTTATATGCGATGGACGGTTACATTCGGTGCAGTTCCTGCAATTTTAAATGTTGTGATGGCATATTTGTTCCGTGCGGAGGGTGCTTCGCTCCATGCCAGTATTGGAACAATGAGCGGATGTCTTTTAAACATTGTGTTAGATCCGATCTTTATCCTTCCATGGGGACTGGATATGGGGGCGGAAGGTGCCGGACTTGCGACATTTATCTCAAACTGTGTGGCATGTCTCTACTTCTTTGTGCTGATGTATAAAAGACGCGGAAAGACACTTGTCTGCATCCATCCGTCACAGTTTGGATTCCAGAAAGCAATCGTATTTGGTGTATGCGGAGTCGGAATTCCTGCTGCGATACAGAATCTCTTAAATGTAACCGGAATGACGATTCTAAATAATTTTACTTCTGCTTTCGGATCTGAGGCTGTTGCGGCGATGGGGATTACACAGAAAGTCAACATGGTTCCGATGTATATCGCAATGGGACTTTCACAGGGAATTATGCCGCTGATCAGTTACAATTATGCCAGTGGAAATCATAAGAGAATGAAACATACTGTCCTTTTTAGCGCGGCGCTTTCGGTTGGATTCATGATTCCGGTTGCGACCCTTTATTATTTGTTCTCTGGACCACTGACAAGTCTGTTCATCGGAAATGAGGCGATCATTGCGTATGGAGCAAGCTTTTTAAGAGGATTCTGTCTGAGTCTCCCATTTATGTGTATCGATTTCCTCGCAGTTGGAGTTTTCCAGTCTGTAGGAATGGGAAAAGAATCATTGATTTTCTGCATTATGAGAAAAATCGTGCTGGAAATTCCGGCATTGTATATCTTAAACAAAGTATTTCCGCTTTATGGACTTGCTTACGCACAGTTCATTGCAGAATTTGTACTTGCAGGTGCGGCGATATTCGTCCTTACAAGGCTGTTTAAGAAAATCGAAAAAAATGGTGTCGCAGTCTCATAGGAGTCAGAATGCCTATGGAAGGACACCATAAAATCTAATCACATTTCACTGTGATCATAGTAATGTAATCGTTTTTATCTTTGATGGACATTTCATTTAATCCTTCTTCGTAAGCATAACCGGTGAGTGTGAGTTGATGCGCGCGTGCATATGAAAGAATGGATTGGTAAATAGCCGGAAGCTGCTCCCACCTGCCGATACAATATGCTCTCAGATAACTTCCAGCTGGAAGGACTACGTCATATGTCTTTGAACTATGTGGGCAGTAAGCGAAAAAAGAATCGTAGCGGTGAAAACATTTTTTTTCAATTTGTTCCATCGAGATTCGACTTCCAAAATTGTCATAAAGATGAAAAAGAGTTTTGAGGCGGAGAGAAAACTCTGCCGCAACAGAGAAATCTTCTTCATCATAATCTCCGGAGATTGGTGCAGAGAGCACAAGTTTCCGTTCGGGAAGTGTACATCGCTCAATCTTACCGTGTTTGGATTGCATGCCGATTTTTAACCGTTCTGCTTTTTGTTCTAAAAAAGATTGTACGGATAAGAGCTGATTGATGGATTCATCGATCAGCTTTTTCTTTTTGATCATCATCTGGGAGAACGATTCATCCGATGGTGTTGTCACATATTCCCGGATTTCATCCAGGGAAAGTCCTATTTTTCGCAAAGTAAGAATGAGTTCCAATTGTGCAAATTGAAAACAAGTGTAGTAATGGTATCCATTTTCTCCAATGACTTCCGGACAAAATAATCCAATTTCATTATAATAATGCAAAGTTCGCTTGTTGATACCAGTGAATTTTGCAAACTCTCCGGAAGAATATAAATATTTTTTATGATTCATAAAAACACCTCTTGACTGTACAGTTACTGTACATTCTATAATACACGAGAGGAAAAGAGAAAGCAATCACAAGAAGGAGGATATGATGGAATTTACACTTGCAAATGAACAGCAATGGGCAAATATAAAGGAGATTTACTTGGAGGCTTTTCCAAAGCAGGAGAGAAAGCCGTATTTTATGCTGAGAAGATCTGTGAAAAAGGGAAAAGCAGTTGTGATGACAGCGACAGAAGGAGGAGTCCTTTTAGGATTTACCGTACTGATTCCGTACAAAGATATAGTTATGGTTGATTATCTGGCAGTATCTTCAAAGATACGGAGCAAAGGTACTGGAAGTTATATTATACAAAATGTATGTAGGCATTATGCCGGAAAGAAAATTGTTCTTTTGATTGAGCGGTTAGATGACCAGGCACAAAACAGAGAACAAAGAGTTGCGCGAAGAAGATTTTATCTCAAAAATGGATTCACTTCTTCTGATATTTTTATTGAAGGAGTGAGTGGAGAGTTGGAAGTATTAAATTATAGAGGCAAAGTTTCACAGGAAGATTATATTTGCCTGCAAAGATATGCGCTTGGAAAATTGCTTTTTAAATTATCTAAAATCAAGATTGTAAAATAGAAGATACAAACAGGGTTGCGGCAGTAGTGCAGCAACCCTGTTTCTTTTTAAGCAGTTTCAGTATTTTGGAGATTTTGTGCTTTGATCCGTGCGATCTCTGTTTGGATTTCTTCCATTTTTTCTTTTGTTAAAGGATAGTATTTCATTGCAACCAGGTTGCAGATTAATCCGAGAATTACGATTCCATAGCATAAGAATACCCCTACATAATGCAAAGAAGGTGTATACGGTGTATTTACATCTGGAAGGGTATCTTTAAATCCTACCATTGCAAATAGCAATCCTGCAATCAATGGAGCAAGGGAGGAAATCAATTTGTCAACAAAGCTGAACAGAGTTCCCATCAGTCCCGGAACGTAACGGCCGGAGCGGTATACTTCGTAATCGGCACAATCTGCTGTCATAGGAATTACGATACTTCCGGAAAGCCCTGTAAATCCAGTTGCAGCAATAGAAAGAATGATATGTAAAATTGTGAAGATTCCAAACGCAAGACCGCCTTTTGCATTTACCATTGTTGTAGCATCTCCAAAAAGCCAGAGGAGCGCGAGCAGTACGTTCATGATAATTCCGCCGATACTTCCGATCAGCATTCCTTTGCGCTGGCCTAAGCGGGTGGCGAGTGTACCGATACCAAACATCATCAGAATCATAGCAGGAATTGTGATATATCCCATGATAGTTCCGCTGATTGCAAAATTGCCGGCAACAATTCCGAACATAACAATCTGAACAGTTGTTGTGCGGGCGTTTCCTGCAAGTTTATCTGTAGAAGCTGCCACGACAAGCATTTGGATTGCTCTGTTGTTCTTTAAGATATCCCAGTAATCCTTTGCGCGGATTCGCTCAGATTTTCCAGTTCCGAAAAACTCTGTGCGATCTTTTGGGGCGATAGAAATGACTGCGATCACGGTTGCAATTGCACTTCCGATCGCTATGATTACCCACAGATCATGGAAAAGATCAACGCTGTAGAAAGATCCGTATTTTGTACTGAGCTTTGCCGCTATAACAGCCATGATTGTCCATAACAAAGAATTGTAAACACCATCAAAAATGGAAAACAGAGGTCTCTGTTTCGGATCGTTTGTAAGACAAGTCTGTGCTGATTTTGTCACGACACATTGGAATGTGTATCCGATATAGTAAATTGCAGAAATTACAATAAAAAATCCGAATCGGATAGCTGTGTTTTCCGGAAGCCGATGTGTGACATGGAAGAGAATAAAGCTCATCACACAGAGGATTATCTGTCCGATAATCATAAACGGGCGGTTCTTCCCAAATTTACCATTTGTCTTGTCTACAAAATATCCAATAAATGGATCCGTGACACCATCCCAGACTCTCATTGCCATAGAAAAACTAGATGCTGTTACGACGGCAACACCTACAAATCCTGTCAGATAGTAGGCGACATAGCCCATTAAGAATAGATACATATTTGTTGCCAGATTATTTGCGGCGAATCCGGCAATACGCCATAGCGGAACCCGGTGGATTCCATTTTCTCCGTAATACTTTGCATTTGTTGATGCCATAATACATATTCCTCCTTTGCGAGTGACGATTTTCTTCTATTGTATCATTGAAAATCAAATGACATTAGAAAAAAATATAGGGTTTATAGTAAAACATATATAAAAATCATTAAAAAAGAACAAAATATATATAAAACATACAATGAAAATAGTTTCTGAAAAAATATAAGTAAAAAAATAAATAAAAATTAGATTATACTTTTATTAAAAACAATAAAATTTAATATATTACAAACGAAATCTTATAAAAAGCATTGCAAATCTATATAAAAAAGGTAAAATTATTAATAAGTACTGCCAAATTTTGAGAGAATGAAAGGAATTTATTATGAAACAGAATTACGAAACAACAGTAAAGAGTATTCAGAATCCAGACGGACCAAAACTTTGCTGGTCTGAACAGTCTGGCATGAAACTAATTGAAAAAGATGGATTATATTTCAAGGATCTTGCAGGGACAGGAGAGTTATATCCCTATGAGGATTGGAGACTTCCGGCAGAGCAAAGAGCAAGTGATCTGGCATCTCGCATGTCCGTAGAACAGATTGCAGGTCTGATGCTTTATAGCAGACATCAATTTATCCCTGGAGTTTCTATGCCGTATTTCGGAGAAGTGACTTATAATGGGAAATCTATTCAGGAAAGCGGGCTTCCGGTGTCGGCAATCTCAGACCAGCAGAAGATTTTTCTCAGAGAAGACTTTATCCGTCATCTTCTGATCATTTCGGTTCAGTCTGCGGCAGATGCTGCAAAGTGGAATAATAATATCCAGTCGTTGGCAGAAGAACTGCCTTGGGGAATTCCAGTTGCAATCAGCTCGGATCCAAGGCATGGAACAACGGTCACATTTGAGTTTGATGCCGGAGCCGGGGGAGATATTTCACATTGGCCGGAACCACTGGGACTTGCTGCGACTTTTGATCCGGCTTTGATGGAGAAATTTGGAAAGATAGCAGCCAAAGAGTACCGGGGACTTGGAATTACGACGGCATTATCTCCTCAGATCGATCTCTGCACGGAACCTCGCTGGAAACGATTTGCTGGAAGCATCGGAGAGAGTTCGAAGCTTGGAGCGGATCTCGCGCGGGCGTACTGTGATGGCTTCCAGACATCAGAAGGAGACAGCGAGATCACGGATGGATGGGGATATGAAAGTGTGAATACCATGGTAAAACACTGGCCAGGCGGAGGCGCGGTAGAAGGCGGAAGAGATGCTCATTTTGGTTCCGGGAAATATTCCGTATATCCAGGTGATAATTTTGAAGAGCATCTGCTTCCATTTACAGAAGGCGCTTTTAAACTCCATGGCAAAACAGGAAAGGCAAGTTCGGTCATGCCATATTATACAGCGGTATACGGAAAAGCAGGTAATTATGAGAATGCAGGATCTGGTTACAGCAAATATCTAATTACAGATCTGCTAAGAAACACCTATCAGTATGATGAAGTGGTATGTACAGACTGGTCTATCACAGAAGATGCATCTACGTTGGAAAATCTGTACGGAGGAAAATGCTGGGGAGCAGAAAAACTGACGAGAGGAGAGAGGTGCTATCGTATTTTGATGGCGGGCGTCGATCAGTTTGGCGGATTAAATGAAAAAGAGCCAGTTCTTGATGCATACCGTATCGGTGTAAAAGAACATGGCGAAACCTTTATGAGAAAACGTTTGGAACAGTCTGCTGTCCGGCTTCTGAAAAATATATTCCGTGTGGGACTGTTTGAGAATCCATATTTAGACCCGGAAGTATCCGCAAGAACAGTTGGTTGTGCAGAGTATATGAAAGAAGGATTTGCCGCACAGAAAAAATCAATTGTCATGTTGAAAAACAAAGAAAATGTACTTCCGTTGCAAAAGAAAATGAAAGTCTATGTCCCGAAAATCCACTGGCCGGAAAGTGTAGACTGGATGTGCCAGAAAATGGAGGAGCACTGGGACCGTCCAATTTCCAAAGAACTGCTGGAGAAGTATTTCACAGTGACGGATCATCCGGAAAAGGCGGATGCAGCAATTTGTATCATTCGTCAGCCTGATGGCGCTGCATTTGGACTTGCAGGTGGGTATGATGTCAGCGATAAAGAAGCCGGTGGAAATGGGTATCTCCCAATCAGTCTGCAATATCGTCCATACACTGCCGTTTACGCGCGGGAACATAGCATTGCCCAAGATCCAAATGATGAGTTCCCAGATAGAACTTACCGTGGAAAGACCGTAACAGTCAATAATGAAGATGATTTGGATCTTGTTTTACATACAAGAGAGCTCATGGGAGAAAAACCAGTGATCGTTTGTGTGAATATGCTTGGTCCAATGGTAGTAAAGGAGTTTGAAGCAGCGGCAGATGCGATTGTTGCGATGTTTGGTGATCTGTCAAATGCACTGCTGGAGGTGCTCAGTGGTAACTTTGAACCGGAAGGACTCCTTCCAATGCAACTTCCGGCAGATATGCGCACCGTGGAAGAACAGCAGGAAGATGTTCCGTTTGATATGGAATGCCACAGAGATACCGAGGGGCATATCTATGATTTTGGTTATGGAATGAACTGGCAGGGTGTCATTGCAGATGATCGTGTCAGAACGTATGGACATCATTTGCCGAAAGAAAACTAGCGAGAAGACGTTGAAGACTGGCAGCTTTTTCTTGAAAAAGGGAAAAAATTCGATTATAATATAAGTTCATATGAAGCGGGCAGATACTGTGAGATCTCTTTTGGCAGAATGCATACAGTTTCTGTCCGCTATTTAGCAGAGAAAGGAAAAGATTATGAGAGAACAGAATCGAAATAAGAATCAAGAAATTGAAGAAATTCTTGAACAAATGGATTTGAGTCAGCCGGCACCGGAAACAGAGCCGATGCGTCAATATTGGTTTATGAAGAAAGCACGCGAACTGGTGAAAGAACAGTCTGAAAAACTGGGTCGTCCCCTGACAGCGTGCACGACAACATTTGGCTGCCAAATGAATGCGCGGGATTCCGAAAAACTTCTTGGAGTATTAGAGCAAATCGGATACCAGGAAGAAACAAACGAGGAAGATGCGGATTTTGTCATCTACAATACATGCACTGTGCGGGAAAACGCTAACATGCGCGTATATGGAAGACTTGGACAGTTAAATCGAGTGAAAAAACAAAAGCCGCATATGTTGATCGGGCTTTGTGGCTGCATGATGCAAGAACCGGAAGTCGTGGAGAAGATCAAAAAAAGCTACCGGTTTGTGGACCTGATTTTCGGAACACATAATATTTATAAATTTGCAGAGTTGATCGTGACACGGCTGGAATCACAGCGCATGGTCATTGACATTTGGAAAGATACAGACAAGATTGTAGAAGATCTCCCGAGTGAACGGAAATTTTCTTTCAAATCCGGTGTCAATATTATGTTTGGCTGTAACAACTTCTGTAGCTACTGTATCGTGCCGTATGTGCGTGGCCGTGAACGCAGCAGAAATCCGGAAGATATCATCCGTGAGATCCAAGGGCTCGTGGCAGATGGCGTCGTAGAAGTGATGCTGCTTGGTCAGAATGTAAATTCTTACGGAAAGACACTGGAACATCCGATGACCTTTGCACAGCTTCTTACCGAAATTGAGAAGATCGAGGGATTGGAACGAATTCGTTTTATGACATCTCATCCAAAGGATCTCTCTGACGAATTGATTGAAGTGATGAAACATTCTAAGAAAATCTGCAAACACCTTCATCTGCCGGTGCAGTCAGGAAGTACAGAGATCTTAAAGAAGATGAACAGACGCTACACAAAAGAACAATATCTGGAACTTGTGCGTAAGATCAAAGAAGCTGTGCCGGATATTTCGCTGACAACGGATATTATTGTTGGATTTCCGGGAGAGACAGAAGAAGATTTCCTGGAGACAATGGATGTTGTAAAGAAGGTTCGCTATGACAGTGCATTTACATTTATCTACTCTAAGCGGACAGGAACACCTGCGGCAGCGATGGAAAATCAAGTTCCGGAAGATGTTGTCAAAGACCGTTTTGACAGATTGCTAAAAGAAGTGCAGAGCATCTCGGCGGAAGTATGCAGTGTGCATGAAGGAACGACACAATCTGTTCTTGTAGAGGCGGTCAATGATCATGATCCTGCGCTCGTTACCGGAAGACTCAGCAACAATATCCTTGTACATTTTCCGGGAGAAAAAGAGTTGATTGGGAAAATTGTGTCGGTGCGACTGGATGCATGTAAAGGATTTTATTATATTGGAACCCGTGTATAGTGGGTTCCTTTTGTGATGTCATAATTTTCAGATTTTTGTCCACAATAAAAAGGAGAATTTGTGTGACAGGAGAGAGACGATTGAAAAAAGTAAGTGAATATTTGTTTTTGTGGGCGCTTGGCGGTACGATTTATTATGAATTTGAAATGATTTTCAGGGGTTTTTCTCACTGGTCCATGTTTGTGCTGGGAGGAATCTGCCTCTGTTTCATTGCATGGCAAGGGAAAATGGTTCACTGGAGAGATCCTCTTTGGCGCCAGACGGTTCGCTGCGTGATCTTTGTGGCAGCAGGAGAATTTTTCACCGGGATCATTGTAAATAAATGGCTCAGACTCAATGTATGGGATTATAGTGATCAGCCAATGCAGCTGTTTGGTCAGATCTGTGTTCCTTTTCTGATTATTTTTTCGGGGCTTTGCGTTATCGGAATATTTCTGAGCAGTTTCCTTCTGCATATTCTGTATGGGGAAGAAAAGCCATCGTTCCATATTTTGTAGGTGCAATTTTCTGCTGTTTTGCATGGGAAGGCATTGCTAAAAATTTCTATTCAGAATTATAGAGAGATAGCAGCAAACAAAGAACACTTTATTTTTTGATTGAAAACATGTTGATAGGAGGGATAAAAAAATGATTCTGTCAGGAAAGGAAATTTTAAAACACATAGGGAAAGAGATCCAGATTGAGCCGTTTGATGAGAATAGATTAAATCCTAACAGTTATAATCTGTCATTGGCAAATGAACTGCTTGTCTATGAAGATGAGGTTTTGGATATGAAAAAGGATCATGCCGTCAGAAAGATAGTAATTCCCGAGGAGGGTCTTCTGTTGGAACCACATAAACTATATCTTGGACGGACGAACGAATTTACAAAAACAGAAGGGTTTGTGCCAATGCTAGAGGGTCGCTCCTCTACGGGACGTCTCGGGCTTTTTATCCATGTGACAGCAGGATTTGGAGATGTTGGTTTTGCAGGCTACTGGACATTAGAAATTTTTTGTGTACAGCCAATCCGGATTTATCCGAATGTAGAAGTCTGCCAAATCTATTACCACGATATTCATGGAGAGTATGACTGTTATCAGAGTGGAAAATATCAGAATAACAAAGGAATCCAGTCCAGTATGCTGTACAAAGATTTTTTAAAATAGGAATCAGTAATATAGAAGACACAAAGAATGAGGATACATTTGGGAGGAAAAAGATGCATCAGATTTTTGTATATGGAACACTTTTAAAGGGGATGTACAATTATGAGATTTACTGCAGCGCAGAGGACTCATACCGTCAAAAAGCCTATGTAGATGGGCTTCTTTATAGTCTGAAAGGAAGAAGATATCCGGCGCTGATCGAGGGGAAAGAATTGCCGGAGAGATACACGAAGTATCTGAACAGACATTAAAGAAGATTGATGAGTTGGAAAGCTATTTTGGGGAAGGACACCCGGAGAATGAATATGATAAAGAGTTTGTAATGGCATATGCAGAAGACGGAAGCGAAATTGGCGAGGTTCCAGTCTATTTTTACAATATTAGAAATGAGAAAAACAGAGCACTGTTAGATCAGAGAATCACATGTAACGATTATCGAAAATATGTGGAGTAGCAGAACTATGAAATTGGAGAAGAAATACTACATATTTACTGCTGGTTTGACCATATTATCCATTTTGATGGCAATAGCAAATACAGCACAGCCGTTGATCGTGGAACAATTTATTAATCAGTTAGGCAAATCTGAGCAGAACGTATTATTTTGGGCTGTAATTTATTTCCTGTCGATCCTTGTTATTCTGACAGTGGAAATGATACGAAAACTTGGGGAAGCGAAATATGTTGCAAGCCTGAAAGACTGGTTCCGGGTAAAAGTCAGCAATGGAATCCTGAATAGAACCGCACAGCAATTTGCTGAGTCTGCACCGCAGGAATATATTTCCCTGATGAACAACGAAGTACCGGCGGTGGTAGAGAAGTATTATGTGAAAATCGTAAATTTGATTTTTCAGGTATTGTCAATTTTGTTTACCTGTACGGTATTGATAAAGATTTATTTCCCACTGGCAGCAATTTCGGCAGGGGCGAGTATTCTGATTGCGGTGACGCCATTCTTCTTTGAAAAGAAGATGCAGCAAAAGACAGACAAGAAGTTTGAAAGTCTGGCACAATTTAATGTGAAATTCTCAGACGTTGTTTTTGGACATAGTGAAATCCGTATCCAGCAGATAAAAAAAGCGATTGGAAATATTGTGAATCTGGCATCCCATAAAAGCGAAAAAAGTGAGTTTGCTTATGAAAAGGTTCAGGCGTATTCTGAAATTGTGATGGGGTTTATTTCGTTTATGGGGACATTTCTGATCATCACACTTGGCGGCTATCAGGTGCATGAGGGGAAGCTAAACGTAGGGAGTCTATTCGCGGCGATTCAGCTATCAGATCAGCTTATCATGCCAATCCTCGGAATTTCCACATCACTTAACTCCATTATTTCCACACGGAAAGTAAAGGCAAAATTATTTACATACGCAAGCGTAGAGGAGAAGAAATCCAGCGCTGATTTGGGCGAACTGCAAAGCATTTCCATTGAACATATGACATTGAATTTTGGAGATAGATATATTTTCAAAAATTATACAAAGTGTTTTGAAAAGAATAAAAAATATTTGATCATCGGTCAAAACGGAAGTGGAAAGAGTACGCTGATCCATGCCATTGTAAATAGCCTAGACACAAAGGCTGCAACTTTGACTGGAACGATCCGCATGAATGGGAAAAAACAGGAGGATGTTTCCGATGAAGACTTATTTAGAAATCTTACCATTGTATCACAGGTTCCATATATGTTTTCGGGAACAGTGAAAGATAACATCACACTATTTGGAAAAGAGGATGTAAAAAACCTCAGCAATTACTCAATGTTGGTCGATGACAGTTTTTGGAAATTAATTGATGATGACAGGGATATTTCAAATGAAAGTACGCATATTTCTAACGGTGAGCGCGAAAAGATTGCCCTGTTACGTGCGCTTATGCGGCAAAATAGCTGGCTCATTCTAGATGAGGCAACAGCAGCGCTGGATAAAAAGAGTAAACAGATATTTGAGAAGTATATTTTAGATAGGGACGATATGACCGTTCTCCATATCTCGCATAATTTCCAGGAAGAGGATGCAAAAATGTATGATGAGATTATCGTTATCGGAGAATAGTTTCCTTTTCAAAAGAGGTTATGCTTTTTATCATGAAAAATGGAACCTTTGTACTTATCTTATTTTTTGGGAGGATCATAGATGTCAACAGGGATAATGATTATTGGGCCATCAGGAAGTGGAAAAACTACATTGGGCAGATTTGTCGCCGCTCAGCTAGGCTACCCTTACTTTGATGTGGACGATTATATTTGGAGAAAAGATACTAAAGAACCATATACTGTTATGTATAGTCATGAAGAAAAGATTAGCAGATTGAGCAATGATATTTTGCCCTATGAATATTTTGTGATGGCTGGTTCGATGAGTTCTTTCCATTATGCATTTGATGACAAGTTTGAGATGATGGTTTTTCTTTATGTCGAACCTGACATTCGTGTACAGCGAGTACATAACCGCGCATTGGAACGTTTTGGAGGAAGAATACTTGAAGGAGGCGACTTGTATGAAAATCATATGCGATTTTTAGAAAGTAATCACCGCTACGAGAAGGATGGTTCTCCAAATCTGCATGGGCAGAGAAAATGGATGGATGAAATGTCTTGCCTGAAGTTGGAATTGGACGGGACAGATAGTCTTGAAAATAATGCAAACATCATTATTGAAAAATGGAAAGGATTAGGAAGATAAAGTGGATTTCAGAGGCTTTATCTTCCAGTTATTTACTATATTTTTTCACCACAATGTGGACATTTATTAGAAAAAATCGTATGCCAATACATGCGATGCCCACAGAAATCACAGGTATTTAGTGGTGATACTAATGGCATAACTAAAATACATTGTAATAACAATAAAAATGTAAATGTCCTGTTTCCCCAAGGTTCTGATATGAAAAATACCAAAATTAAATCGAAAATAGAATACACAATTCCTATTCTCCATGCGAAAATTCCTATTTTTCGTAAATTCCCTCCGTAAACCATGATGGAGACTAGCAAAGTATATATAAAACATCTAAAGAAAAATGATATGTTCATAATGGTTTCTCCTAATGACTGACAATTACCGGATGATTAAAAAATATATTCCGCATACGTATTGTCCTAAAAAATAAGTATGACTGGAATCTAAGAAAATCTACATTTGTGTGTTCTTCCACCATGTCTGATCCAACATTTTCTTTATACATCAATCAAGGGTACTTTTGCCACCGTATTTAAGTAAACTGTACATAAATTATTTGTAAAAGGTACAATCAAAATACTAGTTAACATCTGGAAATGCTTGAAAGTAAGGGAAAATGATTGATAGTAAGTGTTTAACACCGATGATATTGATTTGGTTTATAAAAATTTTATTGAAAATAATATAGAATGTTTATCGGGACCTCAATATTTCGATTTTACAGCACAAGGATTTGGTAAAAGTAAAGCTTTTTACTTTAAAGAGCCTGACGGAATTATACTTGAAATGATGCAAAATGGAAGACCGGTAAATGGAGCTGCAGGGACTGAAGAGTGTTGTAAAAGGTGAATAAAGAAAGTCTGTGGAAGTGTATATAGTATTCAGAACACCACAATTAGAATAATAATTTGTTAGGGGAGCTGTTGGGAAATAAATTTCTGACAGCTTTTTCGGTGTAAATTTATAATTAACAATTTTGAAACAAATCTCAAACAATTTTCAAATAATAAAAGATAGATTAATAAGATGTAAAATGCTATTATTTATAAAAATAGATTGTAGAAGAAAGGGAAAAAGATGATCCATATTCTTGTAGTAGATGATGATAAAAATTTAAACCAGACGGTTTGTACCTATTTAAACGATTGCGGTTTCGAGGCAAAAGGAGTTTTAAGTGCAACGGAGGCGTATGATGAGATGTATAACAATCTCTATGAACTGATTATCTCAGATATTATGATGCCGGAAATTGATGGCTTTGAATTCGCAGAGACTGTGCGTCAGGTGAATAGACAAATCCCAATTCTTTTTATGTCTGCAAAAGACGATCTTCCATCCAAGCGTAAGGGATTTCTTGTTGGAATTGATGATTATATGGTAAAACCGGTTGAACTAGCAGAGCTTGAGATGCGTGTCAGGGCACTGCTTCGAAGGGCAAATATTGAGATGGAGCGTAAGTTAGTAGTTGCGAATCTCGAACTTGATGCAGATGGTATGACAGCATCTATTGATGGTGAGGAAATTTCGATTACGACAAGGGAATTTCATATTCTATATAAGCTACTGTCTTATCCGAAGAAAACATTTACAAGGGCACAGCTGATGGATGAATTCTGGGGAATCGATTCAGGAACAAGCCTTCGCGCGGTGGATGTCTATATTACAAAGCTCCGTGATAAATTTTCTGCCTGCAATGGATTTGAAATAAAAACAGTGAGAGGACTTGGATATAAGGCAGTATTGTTGTAATGGAAAGAGGAAGGTGTTGTTAAAATGAAAAAAGGAGAAAAGAGAGGCGAGATAAAATCAGACCGTTTTCCAGCGTCCTTATTTTGGGTATATTTGATAGTACTGTTTTTGATGTCAGGATTTCACACGGGAATTATTGTTTTAGCGAACACACTTGAATGGAATAAAATCATTCAGGTTGTGATAGCGATTTTGTATTGGTCCTTCGTGGCAGTCGGATTGACTCTTTTTACCAGAAATAAAATTCAGAAAAACTATGAGAAACCGATGCATGATCTTGCAGAGGCAACAAAAAAAATTTCAAAAGGGGATTTCTCTGTATATGTTCCAACGATCAATACGTCAGATCGTTTAGATTATCTAGATATCATGATCATTGATTTTAATAAAATGGTGGAGGAACTGGGCAGTATCGAGACATTAAAGACAGATTTCTTTTCAAATGTTTCCCATGAGATCAAAACCCCACTTGCGATTATCCAGAATAATGCGGAGCTGCTTTGCATGGAAACGGAGCCTAAAAAACAAAAAGAATATGCAGAGATTATCTTTCAGACAACGAAACGTCTGTCAGAGTTGATTAGTAATATTTTAAAACTAAATAAACTGGAAAAACAAGCAATCGTGCCGATGACAGAAGAGTACGATCTCTGCGGACAGTTAGCAGAGTGTGCCCTGAATTATGAAGCAATATGGGAGAAAAAAGGCATCGAATTTGATGCGGATATGGAAGATCATGTAAAAATCACAGCAGATGCATCTTTAATGGAGTTGGTCTGGAATAATCTTCTTTCAAATGCGGTGAAGTTCACAGAGCCAGGAGGAAGGATAAAGCTGACGGAATGGTCAGGGGAAAAGCAGATTTGTGTATCTGTGGAAGATAATGGATGCGGAATGTCAGAAGAAACCCAAAAACATATTTTTGAAAAATTTTATCAGGGAGACACTTCCCATGCCATGGCTGGAAATGGTCTTGGATTAGCACTTGCAATGCGTGTACTTCAACTGAATGATTATCGGATAGAAGTGGAAAGCAGTCCAGGATCCGGAAGTAAATTTACGGTGTTGATACCGAAGGGAGAAAAAAAAGAACATGAATAAATTTGAAAGTTATGATTACCTGAAGGTGACAGTGGAAGAAACAAGGCTATCACATTATATAGATGGATATGAATGTTTTGGTTGGAAGTTAGACCCTAATATTCCTCTGGAAGTGAATGGCGCAAAAGCAGTGGTCCATTTTAAACGCAGCAGGGCGATTTTAAATAAGGTGGAATTAACCAGACTTCAAAGTCATTTTGAAGCATGTCAGAGAGACCTGGAAGCATTAGAAGGCTCAGCAGTTTCTTTAGCAACAAGCGCGGGAATCGGAGCCGGAATTTTGGGATGTGCATTTGTTGCCGGAGCTGTTTTTGCTGTTACAGCAGAAACACCAATAATCTGGCTTATGATCCTACTCGCAATTCCTGGATTTATCCTATGGGGAGCCGCATATCCGATTTATAAATATGTAAAAATGAAAAGAATGGAAAAAGTAGAGCCTCTGATGGAAGCAAAGATTGATGAATCAGAGGAGGTCTGCAAGAAAGGACATGCACTGTTGTAAAAAAATGAAACTCAAACTTCACGCACAGTTCGAATGTGGGAAGTTTGAGTTTTTTAACAATTTGACAACAAAACGGAAGCAATACGAAAACAATTTCCTCTTAAGATACAGATATCAAATGAAACAAAGAACAAAAAAGAGAGGAAATGTAAAATGAGCAGAACATTATATTTAGTAACAGGAGCAGCCGGTTTTTTGGGAAGTCATATATGCAGACAGCTATTAGACAGGGGTGAGAGCGTTAGAGCATTTGTTTTAAAAGGGGATCCAGCTGTAAAATATATCCCGGAAAAAGTAGGAATTGTAACTGGAGATCTCTGTGATATTAATTCATTGGAAAATTTCTTTAAGGTTCCAGATGATACACAGACGATCATTCTTCATGTTGCGAGTATGGTAACGGTGAATCCGGATTATAATCAGAAACTTATGGACATCAATGTTGGCGGAACAAAAAATATCATAGAAAAATGTTTAGAACATCCGGAGTGCAAAAAAATGGTCTATGTAAGTTCGAGCGGAGCAATCCCAGAGCTTCCAAAGGGACAGAAAATAAGAGAAGTAAAACAGTTTGATTCGGAAAAGGTCGTGGGCTGGTATAGTAAGACGAAAGCGATGGCAACACAGGCAGTACTTGATGCAGTGAAAAAAGAAGGATTAAATGCGTGTGTGGTACATCCAAGCGGAATCTTGGGTCCACAGGATTATGCAATAGGAGAAACAACCGGCACAATTATTAAGATTATTAATGGTGAAATGCCAGTTGGTATGAGGGGAAGTTTTAATCTCTGTGATGTAAGAGATCTTGCTGCAGGATGTATTGCAGCTGCAGATAAAGGACGTACAGGAGAATGCTATATTCTTGGCAATGAGGAAGTGACACTCAAAGAAATGTGTGAACTCTTAGATAAAGATCTGCATTGTGGAACCTGTAAATTATATCTTCCACTCGGACTGGCAAAGCTACTTGCAAAGCAGATGGAAAAAAAGGCAGAAAAAACCGGTAAAAAGGCATTAATGACAACATTTTCTGTTTATAATCTGGAACGCAATAATACATTTGACTATTCTAAGGCCAAGAAAGAACTTGGATATCATACAAGAAGCTATGCAGAGACACTTCATGATGAGGCAGTGTGGTTAAAAGAAGAAGGGAAAATCGGATAAAATACGTTATTATATGAGCAAAAGTGTGGAAAATTAGGTTCCATAACAGGAGGTTATAGTCAGATGAAAAAGGTATGTGTAGTGACAGGAGGCGGATCCGGTATTGGATTTGCAACAGCAAAGGAAGTAGCAGAAAAAGGATATTATGTGATTCTGGTTGGACGAAATAAGAAAAAATTAGAAGGTGCAGTGGAAATACTAAGAACTCTGGGGGGCGAAGCAGAAGCATACCGTTGTGATGTATCAGACAGAGAAAATTGTTTTACACTTGCAAAGCGTGCATCTGAATGTGGAAAAGTAAAGGCAGTCCTCCATATTGCGGGAATGAGTCCGCACATGGGAGATGAGGAAAAAATAATGCAGGCAAATGCAATGGGAACTATCAATATCAATGATGCATTTTATGGAGTAATCGCAGAAGGCGGCTGTGTGATCGATACAAGTTCTACATCTGCTTACATGGCACCAGCTTTTATCATGCCAAAGAGAATATATCCACTGGCCTGTAAAGACAGGGAACTCTTCTTTCGTAAGATTATGAAAAGAGTGAATTTATTCCCAAAGAAAACGAGAGAAGGTGTTGCATATAGCATCAGCAAACACTTTACCATCTGGTTTGCAAAACAGGATGCGGCGCGTTATGCAAAAAAGAATGCGAGAGTATTAAGCATCACTCCGGGAAACTTTGAAACACCATTAGGAAATCTGGAAAAAGAGGAAGCGTCCACATATTTGAAATTTGCAGCAATCAAAAGAAATGGAAGACCGGAAGAGATTGCACTGCTTTACGCTGCCTTGATCGATGAACGGATGAGCTATCTGACAGGCGTGGATATTCTTTGTGATGGGGGCTGTATTGCAGGCGGAGCCAGTGCATTTGCAAGGTAAAGTATCTTTTAATAATTATTAGGTCTTTCCTAAAGTAAGTTTGCAGAATGAATTGGTGTAGAATAGAAAAGCGATACCTGCATTTCTATCCAATGAAATGTATGCTTATGGTTGCTATTCCGATTACCACATCGATTATATGGCGATTTTACAGAAATAGCAAAGATCCCAATTCTAAAAAACGAATGTTTTATGAGTTTACAGGAGTCGAATTTGATGAATATTTGAAAATGTGCATCAAATTCGACTCCAGAAGGAGATGTATTCCCTGATTTTCCGGATGAGAATATCATCATGGGTAAACAAAAACATCTGATTAAGTTTGATATTATTTTTGAGGACTGTCCAGATAATGTTTTTCGTAGCACTAGCTCCTTTCCTGTGCTTATGAGAAGGCCATGGAATAATGACGTAACAGGCTTACTGAGTGTTAATAATTTGGAAGACTTTTTGCAGTTGATCCATCAAATTAAAAGTTCTATTCCTGGAATCACAAACGAACTTCATACCCCAGCAGTAGTTGCATTAGTTGGTCCTTATAAAGACGTTGAAGATAAATATTCAAGACTTCTATTCTGTGATATTAATACCGTGTTACAGGCATCCAATGCATCCACGCTGTCGGCGCAGTACAGCTGCATATATGGACGATGAAGAGTATCGAGAGTGGCTGGATGGGTATTCTAAGCATGGGATGGATTTTGAAACTTGGAAATCTGCAAAGAGAATCCGTAAAAGATATAAGGATAATGAGAAAAACTTTACAATTTTTGATGGAAGGTCTCCCCAAATGGGCAAATATGTAATCAAGCCGAAAAATATTATGAAAGAAATGAGAAAGTCTCAAATAGGTACGGATATATTGCAATACATACTGGACAATGACGTTCCGGTAAATATATGGTATGGCGTGGATGTAGAACCAGAACTGGCAGGAATGGTAGAAGATGGTGAAATTAATATATATGCGGATAATACTAGAAACATAAAGGAAACAGCTACTACAGTTATACACGAAGCTACTCATGTGAAGATTAATAAGCCGAATAGTAAAAATCAGGAATTAGAATGCTATATGAATGAGTATAGACATCGTGGAATTGAATTGACAGATGAAGTAATAGACCTTATAGTGAAGCATATAGATGATAAATATAAGTACTTGAAATGGGAGTGATTATTTATGGAGAACACTTTAATTATTCCACCTCATGAAAGATTGAAGCTGTTGAGGGAAGGGGAAAAAGTATTGTGCAAAAAAGGAGTCCTGATTCCTTCTGGAGACTATAAAACTACGAATACATTTTTTTGCGAATCTTGCGGAAATCAATTGATTATTAATTAGATACCATCGGTCGAGTTGGCTGCTGGTATTTTTATGCCTGTTTAGGAGGGTGATCTATTTGATTGTAGTAGAAGTAAGCAAAGAAAAAATAACATTGGAGGGTCATGCAGGTTATGCGGAGCTGGGAAAATTCTTATTGAACATTTCATAAAAAGGAAGGGTAATAGCTATGTTAAAAGAACTAAGAGACGAAAAGATTTTACTTTCACTTAGAGAAGTAAGCGAACTGCTTGGTATTTCGTATGAAAAGGCGCGACTCTTTACATATGAACAAAACATGCAAGTCCGTATAGGTAGTTGAATATTAATTCATAGAAAAAAGTTGGAAAATTGGATTAACGATCAAGTGAAATAGCAGGGGTACAGATTATGATTTATCCTTGAATAAAAAGAAAAGATTTGATAATATATTACTGAATATAAGTTTGTATCCTTGTTTCTATTTAGTGAGGGAATCAGAAATAAGGAGGATGTTTATATGGGTAAAAACTTAAAAGGGAAAAATATAGGACGTGGAATTTGTCAAAGAAAGGATGGAATTTATCAGGCTAAAATCTATTTAAAAATGACTCCAAAGCCAATTTATCTTTATGATTCAAATCTTAATTCATTAAGAGTAAAAAAGAAACGCTTTGAACAGCAAAAGTTAAATAATTTCTTCACAACTCAATCGTTATTAACAGTAAATGACTGGTTTGATCATTGGATGGAAACTGTTTGCGCTGTGAAATTAAAAAACACAACAATTCAGAATTATTATAATAATTATAATCGTATTAAAGGCAGTATCCAAAATATTAAATTGATCGAATTGACTCAAAGTCATATTCAAATGGCAATTAATGAGATTTCTAAAAAATATAAACCCTCCACTGTAAAAAGTTCCTTGAATGCATTAAGTACATGCTTAGAATACGCAGAAAAGAACATGATTATCGCGAACAATCCATGTAAATGTATCGTTATAAGCAATTATACAGATAGGAGTTTTGTTCCGATAGAACAGGAGGATGAAATGAAATACATTACGAAAGATATGTTAGATCTCTTTTTTGAAGTAGCCAAAAATTGCCGTTCACGTTATTATTTTTATATTTTGTTGCATACCGGTTTGCGTGCTGGTGAATTATGTGCATTACAGTGGAAGGATGTTGATTTCGACAAAAAAGAACTTCATGTTTACAAAACGATAAATAAAACAAGATGTTATTTTGATATACATGGAGAAAAACTTGAAAAATCAATAGCTAGTGTACAAATCACAATGCCGAAAAGAAATGCAAGTAACCGAATTGTTCCATTAACAGATGGCGTTATAGAAGCTTTTTTGAAGTTAAAGGAAATTCAGAAAAATGACAAAAATGGTAACATAAAATGGGGATCTGAAAACGAGTTTAGAAAAACATACCCTGATTTAGTATTAACCACGAAAGACGGAAATTATTTTCTGCCAAACTATGTCGAACAAGAGTGCAAAAGGATTGTTAAAAAAATCAACACCAAAGGCAAAGCGCTCGCAAAAGAAAAAAATCGAGCGTACGAACCAATCCGAATTTGTCCACATATGTTTCGACATACATTCATTACAAATTGTTATCAACAGAAAATTGATACTCGGATTTTGACAGATATTGTGGGACATACCAATTCCAAAATGACAAATCATTATACTCACCCAGAATGTGAATTTATGCATAGGGAATTTAAAAAATATGAAGATTTACTGTAATCGTTCCCGAGTTGATAAATATGCAAATTCACCCGTTATCAGCTAATAAATACGCAAAATCAACGCATATTTATACAATAAGTTGTTTTTTTAAAAATTAGAAGTATGCTTTTTTAAAAAAAGGGGTGTAAAAAGGGTGTAGTAAGTGTTAACTAACACGTGAAAAAATTTGAAATAGAGGGAAAAATGAACAAAACTATTACATTAACACCAATGATGCAGCAGTATATGGAGACGAAGAAACAATATTCTGACTGTATTTTATTTTACAGACTTGGTGACTTTTATGAAATGTTTTTTGACGATGCCATTACGGCGTCCAAGGAACTGGAAATTACACTGACCGGAAAAAACTGTGGATTAGAGGAGCGTGCGCCGATGTGCGGTGTTCCGTATCACTCTGTGGATAGTTATCTGAACCGGCTTGTGGAAAAGGGATATAAGGTTGCAATCTGTGAACAAGTAGAAGATCCGCAACAGGCGAAGGGCATTGTCAAGCGAGAAGTTGTGCGTGTTGTAACTGCAGGCACTAATATGAATGCGCAGGCACTCGATGAGACAAAGAATAATTATATCATGTGTATTGTATATATCGCCGATCGATATGGACTGGCGGTGGCAGATGTGTCTACCGGGGATTATTTTGTGACAGAACTTGACAGTGGACGGAAGCTTTTGGATGAGATTCATAAATTTTCACCTTCTGAGATTATTTGCAATGAATCCTTCTATATGAGCGGACTTGATCTGGACGATTTAAGACATCGTCTTGGAATGATGATCTATTCGATCGATACGCATTTCTTTGATGATGAAATGTGTGCACGTATTTTAAAAGAACATTTTCATGCAGCTTCGCTGGAAGGCATGGGACTTGGAGATTATAACTGTGGTGTGATCGCAGCAGGAGCTCTTTTGAAATATCTCTATGAGACTCAGAAGACATCGCTTTCTCATATCACACATATTACAGGATATGCGACAGGGAGATATATGTTATTGGACAGCTCTTCCCGAAGAAACCTGGAATTGTGTGAGACGTTGCGTGAAAAACAAAAAAGAGGCTCTCTTTTATGGGTGCTGGATAAGACGAAAACGGCTATGGGCGCCAGAATGCTTAGAAGTTATATTGAACAGCCGCTGATTGACCGGCATGAGATTGAACAGAGGCTGGAGGCGGTAGAAGAATTAAAAGACAAAGCGATTTCTCGTGAGGAGATCCGGGAATATTTATCTCCGGTCTATGATCTGGAACGTCTGATCAGCCGTGTGACATATCAGTCTGCGAATCCAAGAGATTTGATTTCTTTCCGCAATTCTCTGGAAATGTTGCCGCATATCAAATACATTTTAACAGAAATGCACGAAGAACTTTTACAGCAGATTTGTGAAGAATTGGATACGCTGGAAGATCTTTATCAGCTTTTGAATGAATCCATCATGGAAGAACCCCCGCTTGCGATGAAAGAAGGCGGTATTATCAAAGATGGATATGATGCGGATGTGGATATGCTACGACAGGCAAAAACAGAAGGAAAGAACTGGCTTGCACAGCTGGAAGAGGAAGAGCGAGAGAAAACTGGCATTCGGAATTTGAAAGTGAAATATAACAAAGTATTTGGATACTATTTGGAAGTCACAAACGCTTACAAAGAACTGGTACCAGATTATTATACGAGAAAGCAGACACTTGCCAATGCGGAGCGTTTCATCACTCCAAGATTAAAAGAGTTGGAAGATACAATCCTCGGTGCAGAAGACAAGTTGTATGCGCTTGAATATACTCTGTATTGTAAAGTGCGCGACCGAATTGCATCTGAAGTGCTTCGTGTCCAGAAAACAGCGAAGGCCGTCGCAAAAATTGATGTATTTACGTCTCTTGCTCTTGTGGCAGAGCGGAACAATTATGTCCGACCGAAGATCAACGAGAAAGGACTGATTGACATCAAGGGCGGCAGACACCCGGTTGTGGAGAAAATGACACCGGACAATATGTTTATCGCAAATGATACACTGTTGGATGATAAGAAAAATCGTGTTTCCATCATCACTGGTCCGAATATGGCAGGAAAATCTACATATATGCGCCAGTCTGCGCTGATTGTTTTGATGGCACAGATCGGGTCATTTGTTCCGGCAGACAGTGCCAATATCGGAATCTGTGACCGTATTTTTACGAGAGTCGGCGCATCAGATGACCTTGCGTCCGGACAGAGTACTTTTATGGTTGAAATGACCGAAGTTGCAAATATTCTTCGAAATGCCACAAGCAGCAGCCTGTTGATCTTAGATGAAATCGGACGGGGAACGAGTACGTTTGACGGATTGAGCATCGCATGGGCAGTTGTAGAACATATCAGTAATAAAAAACTACTTGGAGCTAAAACCTTGTTTGCGACACATTACCATGAACTGACGGAACTGGAAGGAAAGCTTGACAGCGTGAACAATTATTGTATTGCAGTCAAAGAGCAGGGAGATGATATTGTCTTCTTGAGAAAGATTGTAAAAGGTGGTGCGGATAAGAGTTATGGGATCCAGGTTGCAAAACTTGCGGGGGTACCAGAATCCGTCATTGTACGTGCAAAAGAAATTGTCGGAGAATTAAGTGAGGCAGATATTACGACAAAGGTGCGTGAGATTTCTGCGCAAGGAAACGAGACGAAAGCACGCCAGAAAAAATATGATGAAGTAGATCTGGCACAAATCTCATTGTTTGATACGGTCAAGGATGACGATGTATTAGAAGAACTAAAAGAAATTGATGTGTCGAATCTGACGCCGATGGATGCTTTAAATACCATTTACCGGTTGCAGAATAAATTGAAGAACCGGTGGAAATAGTCGGAGAAAGGAGCAGATATGCCAAATATTCAAGTCTTAGATCAGGTTACGATCGATAAGATTGCGGCGGGAGAGGTGATCGAACGCCCGGCATCGATTGTAAAAGAACTGGTGGAAAATGCAATTGATGCGAAAGCCACTGCCATTACCGTGGAGATCAAAGACGGCGGAATCTCGCTGATCCGCATTGCAGACAATGGATGTGGAATTCCAAAAGAAGAAGTTCCGCTTGCTTTTTTAAGGCATTCGACAAGTAAAATACGCTCTGTGGAGGACTTGACTGGAATTGCTTCCCTTGGTTTTCGTGGAGAAGCGCTTTCGAGCATTGCGGCGATCGCGCAAGTGGAGCTTCGTACAAAGGTGAAGGAGGCAGATGCGGGCATACAGTACCGAATTGAAGGCGGATCAGAAAAATCATTGGAAGAAATCGGAATGCCAGATGGAACGGCTTTTTTTGTCCGTCAGATTTTTTTCAACACGCCGGCACGGCGGAAGTTTCTGAAAACTCCGATGACAGAAGCAAGCCATGTCAGTGAATTGATCACGCGATTGGCGCTGTCTCATCCGGAAATCTCGTTTCAATTTCTCACAAACGGGCAGCCAAAACTTCACACATCCGGAAACGGCAGGCTGAAGGATGTTATTTACCATATTTATGGAAGGGATATTACCGGAAACCTGATCGAAATCAATGCAAAGGCAAACGGAGTTGCAATCCGGGGATATATTGGAAAACCTCTGATTTCCAGAGGAAACAGAAATTATGAAAATTACTATATCAACGGAAGATATGTAAAGAGCAGCATAATTGCAAAAGCAATCGAAGATGCCTACAAGGGGTTTACGATGCAGCATAAGTATCCGTTTACTGTGTTACACTTCACGATAGACGGGACAGATCTGGATGTAAATGTCCATCCAACAAAAATGGAAGTCCGTTTTAGCAAACAACAGGAAGTGTATAATTTTATTTACAATACACTGAAGGATGCTTTGAGCGAAAAAGAATTGATTCCACGGGTGGAATTATCGGTGGCGGAACCGGTTTCCCAAAAGAGTACGTTCTTAGAAAAAGCGGTCTCGCCATCTGTTCCAGACGTTTTACCAGATAAAAAAAATGAAAAAGTTTTTGTGGAGAAACTTCCGCAGGAAGCGCGGTATGCAGAAGCTCCTTCTGAAGAGAAAAATCTAGATTATTTTATGAAGAAGATGCGGGAACGTGTCACTGCCTATCACAATCAGAGTTCTCAGGCAGAAGTGAAAGACCGAGGAGGGCTTTATAGAAATCAATTATCCACTGATAGGATCAAAGAGGCTGCGGCATACCGGGCAGAACAAAAAAAGCAGTTCGGACAGTCTGAAAAAGTGCAGGAAAAAATATATAGAAAAGAAGATAAAAGGGAAAACCTACAAGAAACGCCACAAGAAATCGCACGGTTGCAAACACCGAAAGAGGCGGAAGAGGATACACAACTAAATTTTTTTGATCAAAAGCTATTGTCAAAAGAAGCAAAACAGGAATATACTTTAGTAGGACAAGTGTTTGAAACATATTGGATTGTAGAATACCGAGATCAGATGTATATTATCGATCAACATGCCGCTCATGAACGTGTGCTGTATGAGCGGACTTTGAAACGGATGAAGGAGAAGCAGTTCACTTCGCAGCGGATCAGTCCGCCAATCGTTCTGAATCTGTCGATGCAGGAGGAACAGCTTTTATCAGAGCATATGGAAAATTTTACAAAGATTGGATTTGAGATCGAGCCTTTTGGAGGGGATTCCTATGCAGTCCGTGCAGTTCCAGACAATCTGTTCAGTATTGCAAAAAAAGATCTGCTGATCGAAATGTTAGACAGCCTGTCAGACAGTATTTCTACAAATCTTGCACCGGATATTGTTCTGGAGAAAATTGCTTCGATGTCGTGTAAGGCTGCGGTAAAAGGGAACTCCAGGCTTTCTGGCAGAGAAGTGGATGCGCTGATCGGAGAGCTTTTAGAACTGGACAACCCATATCATTGTCCACATGGAAGACCAACGATCATTGCGATGACCAAACGCGAGCTGGAGAAAAAATTTAAAAGAATCGTATAGCATCTTATTTTGTAAAAATATTATAGTATAGGAAACAGGGGAAGGACAAATGATAAACTTTATAATCAGTGAAAATTTTTATTCTTTATTTGCAGGGATCGGTCTTATGGCAGCATTTTTGATGACTTGTGTCTGCATTACCAAATTTAACTATTTACTTCCAAAAGATGCCGGCAGAGATTTTGCCCATGATGGAAAGCTTTCTGCAGGAAAACCAAGAGGAGCCGGGATCATTTTTATTCTTGTTTTTGCGGCAGCGGCACTACTGTTCTCGGAACTTTCTGTCGAGATCGTCATTTACATTGTGCTTGTCATTGCGGAGATGCTGACTGGATATCTGGATGACGCCTCAGAAAAGCCGTGGAATGAGTATAAGAAAGGGTTACTCGATCTTTTGGTTGCTGTAGTGCTTTCACTTACCTTTATGCACTACAATTCCAGCACGATTGAATTTGCAATTCCAGGAATCTCTGTGACAATTCCTCCGGTTGTATTTTGTCTGCTCTCGATCGTTTTGATCTGGGTGTCTATCAACGTGACAAACTGCTCTGATGGAGTAGACGGCCTTTCTGCTACGTTGACGATCATCACGTTAATCACACTTTATATTGTAAAAGGGATGAAAGGGACAACAGACAACTTCTCTTATTTGATCTTGCTGTTTGTAATCTGTTTGCTTGGGTATCTGTGGTACAATGCTGCTCCGAGCCATCTGATGATGGGGGATGCAGGATCCCGAGCGATGGGAATTTTTATTGCAATCGCAGCGTTAAAGACAGAAAGTCCATTTATATATATTTTCGCTGCATTCGTGCTGATCGCAGATGGAGGAATCGGGATTGTCAAAGTAGCATTGCTTCGTTTCTTAAAGATCAAGATCTTAACAAATGTTCGGACTCCTCTGCATGATCATGTGCGAAAAGTGTGGGACTGGTCGAACACACAGACTGTTTTCCGGTTTGGAATCATTCAAATCGTAATTTCTGTGGCAACAATTTACATGCTTATGTTGTAATCAACAGGAGTAGATTATGAGGTGGCTATGATAGATACAGAAAAAAAACCATTGATCATATTGACCGGTCCGACTGCTGTCGGAAAAACGAAGGCATCGATCGGACTGGCAAAAGCAATCGGCGGAGAAATTATCTCCGCTGATTCTATGCAGGTTTACCGACATATGGATATCGGTTCTGCAAAAATTACAAAAGAAGAGATGGCAGATGTTCCACATTATCTGATTGACGTTCTGGAACCGGAAGAGGAATTTCATGTGGTACGGTTTCAACAGATGGCAAAGGCGGCAATGACAGATATTTATTCCAGAGGCAAAATACCAATTATTGTCGGTGGAACCGGATTTTACATCCAGGCACTTTTATATGACATTGATTTCACTGAAAATGAAGGAGACAGTGTATATCGAGAGAAGCTGGAGGCACTTGCAAAGGAAAAAGGAGCCGCATATCTCCATGGACAACTTGCCATGGTCGACCCGAAATCAGCAGAAGAAATCCATGCGAATAATATAAAGCGCGTGATCCGTGCACTGGAATTTTATCACCAGACAGGACAGAAGATTTCCGAACACAATGAGCGGGAAAGACAAAAAGAGTCTCCTTATCAGTTCTGTTACTTTGTTTTAAATGACCGACGAGAATGTCTATATGAACGGATTGACCAACGGGTGGATCAGATGATCCGAAACGGTCTTGTTCAGGAAGTACAGACGTTAAAAGAGAGAGGCTGTACAAAACAGATGGTCTCGATGCAGGGGCTTGGATATAAAGAAATCTTTTCGTATCTGGAGGGGGACTGTTCTCTTGAGGAGGCTGTCTATATTATTAAGCGGGATACAAGACACTTCGCAAAAAGACAGCTGACTTGGTTTAAGAGAGAGCGTGATGTAATCTGGGTTCAGAAAGATGAGTTGAATTATGATGACGAAAAATTATTACAAAGTTTGCTAGAAAGTATCAAAGAAAGGATGAATCTTCCATGTTAGAAGAAAAACAGACAGTGGTTGCTATTTATGAGACACTGGGGATTTCCAGAGAAGTCTATGCATTTGGCAGTGAAATTGAAAAAACATTACAGGAGCGGTTTGAAGAAATTGATCAGACAGCAGAATATAATCAGTTGAAAGTGGTACAGGCGATGCAGGAATGCAGAGTCAGTGAAGGGTGCTTTAACTATGTAAGTGGATATGGATACAATGATCAGGGAAGGGATACGCTGGAGGAAGTCTATGCACATACATTCCATACAGAAGCTGCGCTTGTCCGTCCGCAGATTACTTGTGGAACGCATGCGCTTGCATTAACTTTAAGTGCAAATTTGAGACCAGGAGACGAATTGCTTTCCCCTGTCGGGAAACCATATGATACGCTGGAAGAAGTAATTGGAATCCGTCCATCCAAAGGTTCTCTTGCGGAATATGGAGTTACATACCGCCAGGTAGATCTGCTCTCAGATGGAACCTTTGATTATCCGGCAATCAAAGCTGCAATCAATGAGAAGACAAAACTGGTCACCATTCAGCGCTCCAAAGGGTATCAGACCCGCCCGAGTTTTTCAGTAAAACAGATCGGAGAGCTGATCGCATTTGTCAAGGGGATCAAACCAGATGTAATCTGTATGGTAGATAACTGTTATGGAGAGTTTGTGGAGCGGATGGAACCAAGTGATGTCGGCGCGGATCTGATGGTAGGATCTCTGATTAAAAATCCAGGGGGCGGACTTGCTCCGATCGGTGGATATGTTGTCGGAAAGCAGGAATATATTGATCAGTGTGCGTACCGCTTAACTTCTCCGGGACTTGGGAAAGAAGTAGGAGCTTCCCTTGGGGTGATGAAAGACTTTTATCAAGGATTTTTCCTTGCACCAACAGTTGTAAAGGGTGCTTTAAAGGGAGCTGTGTTTGCTGCCAATATTTATGAAAAACTTGGATTTTCAGTTGTTCCAAACGGAAGTGAGAGCAGACATGATATTATACAAGCTGTGACTCTTGGGACACCGGAAGGTGTGATCGCATTTTGTCAGGGAATTCAGGCAGCTGCCCCTGTAGACAGTTATGTCACACCTGAGCCATGGGCAATGCCTGGATATGACAGTGATGTGATCATGGCTGCCGGCGCTTTTGTGCAGGGATCTTCTATTGAATTGAGTGCTGACGGTCCGATCAAGCCACCATATGCAGTTTATTTCCAAGGGGGGCTTACATGGGAACATGCAAAATTTGGAATTTTAATGTCGCTTCAGAAAATGGTAGACAAAGGTCTTGTTACACTATAAGAAGCATATAAGGAAAAGAAAATCTGTCTCACAATCTGGAGAAACATCTGATTTCATAAAGAATTTAGGCAGATCTGGGGAGAGGATACTATGAAGAATATAATTGTAGTCGGAGGAGGAGCCTCCGGGCTGATGGCTGCAATCTCGGCAGCAAAATCAGGAGCCAGTGTCTGCATTTTAGAACACAATGAGAAATTAGGAAAGAAAATTCTTGCCACTGGAAATGGACGGTGTAATTTTTCAAATCGTCTGCAGGAACCTTCTTGTTATAGAAGTAGCCAGAGAAATTTTCCATGGCAGGTGATCGAACAGTTTCCGGCAGAAAAGACCATTGCTTTTTTTGAAGAACTCGGCATCTGTACCAGAGACCGGGGCGGATACCTTTATCCAGGGTCTGATCAGGCAACCTCTGTTTTGGAAGTACTTCAGATGGAGGTAGAGCGACTGCAGATACCGGTAGAATATGGTGTGGAGATTTGTGGGATTGTGAAGAAGAAAGAACAGTTTGAAATCCGCACCGCCACAAAGAGATACCATTGCCAAAAACTAATTCTTGCCACGGGGTCAAAAGCATCTCCGGTAACCGGATCTGATGGAAGTGGATATCAATACGCGAAGGATCTGGGGCATACGATTGCTCCGGTCCTCCCCGCGCTTGTGGCATTGCATGCAAAGGAAAATTTTTTTGCTGCGTTAGCTGGTGTCCGCATCCAGGGGAAAGTAACACTTTTCGTAGATGGAACAAAATGTGCAGAAGATACCGGGGAGCTTCAACTTACCAAATATGGAATTTCCGGCATTCCGGTATTTCAAGTAAGTCGTTACGCATCGGAAGGCCTTTACAGAAAAAAAGAGGTCATTGCAGTCTTGGATCTGGCACCGAATGTGACAGAAAAGGAGATGGACGATATCCTCAGACTTCGGATCCGGAGGCATCCGGAACGCAAAATGACAGAGTTTTTCACGGGCATGTACCACCAGAAATTTTCTCAAACTATTTTAAGGCTTAGCAAAATTGATAAAAAGAAAAGCTGCCAGGAACTATCCGAGCGGGAAATTATGATTTTATGTCGACTGTTAAAATCACTTCGCATTACGATCAAGGGAACAAATGATTTTGAACAGGCACAAATTTGTGCGGGTGGTGTCAGGACAGAGGAAGTTGATCCAAAAACAATGGAATCCCATTGTGTATCGGGGTTGTATTTTGCGGGAGAGCTCCTCGATGTAGATGGGATTTGCGGAGGATATAACCTTCAGTGGGCATGGTCCAGTGGGTTTGTTGCAGGAAAATGTGCTGCGCAAAGCAGTATAGGAGAAAGGGAAAAAAGAATATGATTCAGATTAGCCAATTGAAATTGCCCTGCACACATACACAGCAGGAATTGAGAGAAAAGATTGAGAGAACACTTCGGATCCGTCCTGAGGAGCTGATAGAATATTCGATTGAAAAGCAATCAATTGACGCGCGCAAAAAACCACAGATATTTTATGTCTATACGATTCATGCTTCCGTTTTGCAGGAGAAAAAGGTGTTTAAAAAAGTTCACAGCAAAAATATCACCATCGTGGAAAAGAAAGTATATCAATTCCCGTTTCATGCGGAAAGCACACCGGCAGATCGACCGGTGATCATCGGAAGTGGTCCTGCAGGACTGTTCTGTGCATACATGTTGGCAGAACATGGATTTGCCCCAATACTTTTGGAGCGCGGCAAAGCGATAGAAGAGCGGAAGAAAGATGTAGATTCCTTTTGGGAGACGGGCAAACTGAATCCAGAATCCAATGTTCAGTTTGGAGAGGGGGGCGCCGGAACTTTTTCTGATGGTAAGCTAAATACACTTGTCAAAGATCCTTCCGGAAGAAATCGGAAAGTGTTAGAAATCTTTGTAAAAGAAGGTGCACCGGAGGAAATCTTATATGTAAATAAACCACATATTGGGACAGATCTTCTGATGAATGTTGTAAAGAATATGCGGAAGACGATCCAAAGCAACGGTGGAGAGGTTCGGTTTGAAAGCAAAGTGACTGAGCTTTGTATAACTGACGGACAGATCTGTGGCGTTGTAATAAATAAAGAGCAATTTCTTCCTGCGAAATCGGTGATATTGGCAATTGGACACAGTGCGAGAGATACCTTTGAGATGCTTTGGGAAAAACAGATTTGCATGGAAGCAAAATCATTTGCTGTCGGTGTGCGCGTCGAACATCCACAGAAATTGATCAACTATGCACAATATCAGCTGGAACTGCCCAAAACACTTCCAGCGGCATCTTACAAGGTGACAGCACAACTTTCAAATGGAAGAGGTGTTTATTCCTTCTGTATGTGTCCAGGTGGTTATGTGGTCAATGCTTCATCGGAAGAAGGGCGACTTGCAGTAAACGGAATGAGCTACCATAGCAGAGCAGGAGAAAATGCAAACAGTGCCATTATCGTGACCGTGACACCAAAAGACTATGGCAGTGACCATCCACTAGCTGGAATGGAGTTTCAAAGGAAATTGGAAGAAAAGGCATTTCGTCTGGCACAGGGCAAAATTCCTGTGCAGCGCTATGAAGATTTTTGCAAAAACCGGGCAACAGACAGTTTTGGAACGGTTCACCCTTCCATGAAAGGAAACTATGCGCCTGCTAATGTCAGAGAAATCCTGCCGGAGATTGTGGCAGCATCTATCGAAGAAGGCATCCGTTGCTTTGATCAGAAACTACAAGGATTTGCTGACCCAGATGCACTCTTATCTGGCGTGGAAAGCAGAACATCTTCTCCGGTTAGAATTTCCAGGGATCCTTCTACTATGGAAGGAAGTGTAAAAGGGTTATATCCGTGTGGAGAAGGAGCCGGATATGCCGGTGGAATCACTTCCGCCGCAATGGATGGGATTCGTATGGCAGAAGCTGTGGCAGGTGAAATCAGATAGAAAGACAAACAATCTTCACAAAAAATTAATGTCTTTTCTATATACACTTTTTTTAAAGTATGATAAAATAAACAGAGTTTGTGAGAAGAAGAGGTGGAGTAAAGATGAAAGGACACGCAGGGAAAAACACGTGGGCACTTTTTTTACTGCTTTTGGCAGGAATTGTGCTTGGCGGGTTTATAGGTATGCTGGCAGAGGGAGTGCCGGCACTGAGCTGGCTGTCATATGGCCAGACATTTGGGTTTGACAATCCGATTGTGCTGAATCTCGGCTTATTAGTCATTACTTTCGGCCTGAATATCAAAATTACAATTGCAAGTATTCTTGGAGTTGTGATATCTATTATTATATACCGCTTATTATAGCATCTTTACTTGTAGCACAAGAGTCTAAAGAACACATGAATCAAAATTGTACCATAAGAGAAATTATATCAGAGGAACGTCCTTACGAAAAATGTGAACAGTATGGCGCAGGCAATCTGACCGATGTTGAATTGCTTGCGATTCTTCTGCGCACAGGGACAAAAGGACACAGCGTACTGGAACTGGCCAGAAAGATTTTGTATCCGGTTTATTGGCAGGATGGAATTTTAAATATTCACCACTGGACGATGGAACAACTGATGCAGATCAAAGGAATTGGAAAGATTAAAGCGATTCAGATTCTGTGTCTGTCGGAGCTTGCAAAGCGTCTCTCAAAAGCAGATGCGTACCAGGGACTTGATTTTCGGACTCCGTCCTCCATTGCTGAGTATTATATGGAGGATATGCGTCATCGTACGCAGGAGCATATGAAGCTTTTGATGTTAAATACAAAGTCAAAGCTTCTCGGTGAAACGACAATCTCAAAAGGGACGGTCAACGCGTCTTTATTGACTCCGCGGGAATTGTTCATTGAAGCTCTGCAGAAAAATGCTGTTTCTATCATATTGCTTCATAATCACCCAAGCGGGGATCCCACACCAAGCCGAGAAGATCTTCTGATTACAAAAAGAATTAAAGAGGCAGGAAGTCTGATTGGAATTGAACTGTTAGACCATATTATTATTGGGAACAATTGTTATATCAGCTTTGCCGAACAAGAACTTATTTAGAGAGGAATCGATGTCGGTTGTCTAGAAATATATATGGTCTTGATCTTGGCAGTTATGAGATCAAAGTATATGATAAAAAACAAAAAACAATCTGGCGTGAAAAAAATGCGATTGCATTTGCGGATGAAAAGGAAATTTTTGCAGTCGGAGATGAGGCATATGAGATGTATGGGAAAACACCCGATCACATCCGCGTTGTATTTCCGATGAAGGAAGGCGTGATTTCCGGAATCACCGATATGCAATATTTATTACAAAATCTTCTAAAACGAGGGCACCAATTTGCTTATGGGTCCGAGTATGTGATTGCTGTTCCGACAGATGTAACGGAACTGGAAAAGCGGGCATTCTGTGACCTTGTCCTTCATTCAACTGCGAGAGCAAAATCGGTGCGAATCGTGGCACGCGGCATTGCAGATGCAGTTGGTGCCGGAATTGCCGTGGAGCGAGAACCAGGGATTTTTTTAGTTAATTTTGGGGCATCTACGATGGAATTGTCTGTGCTTTCCTATGGAGGAATCGTATTGAACCGCCTGCTTAAGATTGGTGGAATGCATTTAGACCGTGAGATCATCCAGCTGGTTAAAAATCGGTACCAAATATTAATCTCCGGGCGAACCGCAGAATTTCTTCGAAAAGAAGCAGGATTGTTTCCAAACAGGCAGGAATCTATTTATCAAGTTCCGTGCAAAAAATTAGGAACCGGCCTTCCAAAGTACAAGGAGATTCCCGGAACGTTAGTGAAAACGGCACTTCGGGAGCCTCTGTCAGACTGTGTGAAGGAAATGACGGCGCTTTTAAAAAGAACTCCTCCGGAAGTGCGGCAGGCAATTGAGCAAAAAGGAATCTTTCTGACCGGTGGTATGGCATCGCTTTCAGGTCTTGACAGATATTTATCGCATGCCGGCGGATGGAAAGTGACTGTGGCAAATCAGCCTGCAATTTGTGCAGTGAGAGGCCTTGAAAAAATCATACACAATAAAAATCTTCACAAACTGACTTATGAAATGTCAGTGGAAAATGACAGGTGGATACGATGAGAAAGAAAAAACAAAATGGTCTGGCAAGTAAATACTGGCTTTTAATCCTTTCAGCGGTATGTCTGCTTTTGATGGGAATTTCTCTGATTTCTGATAAAATCAACGGACCTTTGCGGATTTTTGCCAATTATACGGTTGTTCCGATGCAGAAAGGAATCAATCAAATAGGAATGTTTTTAACAGATATTACAGATAATTTTGAGACATTGCAGCTGACAAGAAAGGAAAAAGAAGCACTTCAGGAAAAGGTAGATGAACTGACGTTGGAAAACAAGATGCTCCAACAAGAAAAATACGAGTTAGAACGTCTTCAGGAACTGTATAAATTAGATTCTAATTATGCAGATTATGAGAAAGTGGGAGCTCATGTGATCGGGAAGGATCCGGGTAACTGGTTTAGTACCTTTACCATCGACAAAGGAAGTGATGATGGACTCGCAGTGGATATGAATGTAATTGCAGGATCTGGATTGGTTGGTATTATCACAGAAGTAGCCCCAGGATGGTCTCGTGTCCGTTCCATTATTGATGATTCCAGCAATATCAGTGCCATGACACTTTCGACACTGGATACTTGTATTGTCAAAGGTGATTTGAAGTTGATGAATGATGGCAAGATCAAGTTTGAACAATTAGAAAATAATAAGAATGAGATTGCGGTCGGAGAGGAAATTGTGACTTCTCATATCAGTGACAAATATCTCCAGGGAATTACAATTGGTGTTGTCAGTGATATTAAGGTAGATTCCAATAATCTGACACGATCCGGTTATCTCACTCCGGTTGTAGATTTCAAGCATCTTCATGAAGTGCTTGTCATTACTACTTTAAAAGAAGATGTAACGAAAGAGATAAAAGAAGCAAAGTAAGGAGTGGAGAACTGATGAAACGAAAAATAGTAACCGGATGTCTGATCTTCTTTTGTTTCCTGCTTCAGACAACCATTTTTCAGACACTTGCACTTGCTTCCATCGCACCGAACTTAATGATCATTCTTACAGCTTCATTCGGATTTATGCGAGGGAAAAAGTCGGGAATGTTTGTTGGATTTTTCTGTGGATTGTTCATGGATGTTTTTTCAGGAAATCTGATTGGATTTTATGCACTGCTCTATATGGTGATCGGATATCTCAACGGATTTTTTCGACGATTATTTTATGCAGAAGATATTAAACTTCCACTGATCCTGATTTCCGGAAGTGAATTTGTCTATGGGATGTTAATCTATCTTCTCCTATTTTTACTTCGAAGCCGATTTGATTTCCCTTATTATCTCGGAAATGTCATTTTGCCTGAGTTGATCTATACTATACTTGTAACATTAATATTGTATCCGATCATTCTGACCTTGAATCGAAGATTGGAAGCAGAAGAAAAAAGGAGTGCTGGAAAATTTGTTTAATCGTATCAAAGAATGGATCATGGAAATTATAAAATCTCGTCTGTTCGTAACAGTGATTGCCTTTTGTGTTCTGTTTGCAATTTTGATCCAAAGAGTTTTTTATCTGCAGATTGTAAAAGGACAGTATTATCTGGATAATTATAAACTTCAGATTCGGAAAACAAGAGAAGTTCCCGGGACAAGAGGAAACATTTATGACCGGAATGGAGAATTGCTCGCCTACAATGAATTGGCATATTCTGTTACGATTGAGGACAACGGCGATTACTCTTCCATGACACTCAAAGAAAAAAATAAAATTATAAATGAAACGGTCGAAGAAGTGATTGACATTGTAGAGTCAAACGGTGATACCGTTATCAGTGATTTTGGAATCATTTTAAATTCTTCAGGAAATTATGAATTTGCGGCACAAAATGAGACGTCCAAGCTTAGGTTCCTTGCGGATATTTATGGTTATCAGACAATTGATGAACTGACAGACAAAGAGGAAAATGCCAGTGCCAATGACATTATAAATTATCTATGTGAAGATGAGCGTTATGGATATGGAATCGATCAATCTTCCATGGAAAAGTCTCGTATTTTAAAAATGGTCAACATCCGTTATGCCATCAGTCTCAACAGTTTCCAGAAATACATTCCGACAACCATCGCATCGAATGTCAGCGATGAGACGGTAGCTGAAATTATGGAAAACTCTGACAGACTGCAAGGAGTCAATATTGCAGAGGATTCTCTCAGACGTTATACGGACAGTAAATATTTTGCTTCATTGATCGGATATACCGGTAAGATTTCCCAAGAAGAATACAATGAGAAAAAGGAAAGCTCCAAAGAATATACATTGACTGATATTGTTGGAAAATCCGGATTAGAACAGACCATGGATGAAGAACTGCAAGGAACAAAAGGAAAAGAAATTGTCTATGTGGACAGTGTCGGAAATGTAATTGAGACAGAGAAAAAAACTGATGCCGTTGCCGGGAACGATCTCTATCTGACAATTGATAAAAATCTTCAGGAGGCAACCTATCAGATCATTGAAGAAAAACTTGCCGGAATTCTCGTGTCACGCATTCAAAATATCATGAATTATGATACGGCTTCCGCAGGAGACTCCAGCAAGATCATCATACCGATTGATGATGTTTATCATGCGCTATTTGCAAATGAAGTGATCGACACAAAACATTTTTCATCGACAGATGCAAAAGAGACAGAAAAAAAGGTGGAAGCTCTTGTCGCGGAAAAGAAAGCTTCCTGCATTGCAGAAGTTATGTCCCAACTCCGGGATCCAGCGGCTGCTTCTTACAAATCACTTTCCAAAGAAATGCAGGCATATATGAATTATATTGCAGACGATCTTCTGATGGACCAGGCAGGAATCCTATCTTCCGATGCGATAGATACAAGCGATAAAACCTATATCGCATGGACAAAAGATGAAACCATCAGCCTTTACGAATATCTGAACTATGCGATATCAAAAAACTGGATAAATCTTTCAGGGATTCCGCAGGCAGAAACTGAGCAGGAGAAATATTCGGATCTCAATGAAATTTACGGACAGATTTTAACTTATCTCGAGCAAACGCTTCCTTCGGACAGCACATTCGAAAAGCTTGTTTATCGCTATATGATCAAAGCGAATGAACTGAAGGGCAAAGATATTTGCAGAATTTTATACGAACAGAATGTAATTGCCTTTGACGAAGGGCAATATCAGGGACTGGAAAGCGGTCAGATTGACCCATATAATTTTCTTGTCGGAAAAATCAGTTCTCTTGAAATTACACCAGCCCAACTTGCACTGGAACCTTGTTCCGGTTCTGCAGTTGTGACCGATGTAAATACCGGGGAGGTGCTTGCATGTGTATCCTATCCGGGCTATGATAATAATAGGCTGGCCAATACAATGGATTCTGCTTACTATAATAAGCTTGCAAATGATCTCTCCAGTCCTTTTTATAATACCGCGACGCAGGAACGGACTGCACCGGGATCTACGTATAAAATGTTGACATCCGTTGCAGCTTTGACAGAAGGAATCATTACACCATCTGATGGAGTTGTATGTGAGGGAATATTTGAGAAAGTATTTCCAAATCCAAAGTGCTGGATTTCGCCGGGAGCTCATGGTTGGCTTGACGTCACAGGCGCTCTTCAGCACTCTTGTAATATTTTCTATTATGAAATGGGATATGAGTTGGGAGTGACAGAATCAGAAGACAAAAAGGGAGAGGATGGAAAGCCTGCGAAAACGTATTCCAGTGATCTCGGTATTGACAAACTGACAAAATATGCAGAGATGTTTGGGTTAAATGAAAAGTCCGGATTAGAAATTTCAGAATCGAAACCTCAGATTTCCGATACAGACTCCGTACTTTCTGCTATTGGTCAGGGAACAAACAACTATACGACAAGCCAGCTTGCACGCTATGTGACAGCTGTTGCAAACCGTGGAAAAGTCTTTCAGCTTTCCCTTCTCGACAAGACGGTGGATAAAAAAGGAAATGTTGTAAAAGACTATCAACCGGAACTGAGAAATGAAATTACCGAAGTTTCAGATAGCACCTGGAATGCAGTGCAACAGGGAATGGAAGATATGGTATCAACAACTGGAACATTTGATTCTCTTCGCCTGGAAGGTTTTCAGATGGCAGGCAAGACCGGTACGGCTCAGCAGAGTGAGACCCATCCGGATCATGCACTGTTTGTCGGTTATGCCCCAAGCGAAAATCCGGAAATTGCCGTGAGCGTAAGAATTGCCAATGGCTATAATTCCAGTTACACAGCAGAAATTGGAAGAGATATTGTAAAATATAAATATCATCTTGGAGATACAGAAGATATCGTCACAGGAAGCGCCAGCATGCTTGGTGTTGCCGGTGCCGGAGATTAAAATACAAAAGACAAAAAAGAAATGAAATGGAGGAATTTTGTATGGGTGAAGTAATTGTAATCACATCTGGCAAAGGCGGTGTCGGAAAGACAACAACAACGGCGAATATCGGAGTCGGACTTGCGCAGATGGGAAAAAAAGTGATTGTGATCGATACCGACTTAGGACTTCGCAATCTCGATGTTGTGTTAGGTCTTGAGAATCGGATTGTTTATAATCTGGTCGATGTCATTACGGGAAGCTGCAGGCTAAAACAGGCGCTGATCAAGGACAAGCGCTATCCGGAATTATACTTGCTTCCATCGGCACAGACAAAGGATAAGTCAGCGGTAACTCCGGAACAGATGAAAAAGCTGACAGCAGAACTAAAAGAATTGTTTGATTATGTTATCCTCGACTGTCCGGCAGGAATTGAACAAGGATTTCAAAATGCAATCGCGGGAGCGGACCGTGCAGTTGTCGTCACAACACCGGAAGTCTCCGCAATCCGTGATGCGGATCGAATCATTGGTCTTTTGGAGCAAGGAGGAATTGCCCAGTCCGAGCTGATCATCAATCGACTTAGAATGGATATGGTAAAAAGAGGAGAGATGATGTCCGTAGAAGATGTGACAGAAATCCTTGGAATACACCTGATCGGTGTCATTCATGATGATGAACAAGTTGTAATCGGTACAAATCAGGGAGAGCCTGTCATTAGTCTGAGTTCCAAAGCAGGCGCGGCATATAAAAATATTTGTAAAAGGCTGACTGGAGAAGAAGTCCCTTTCTTGAATTTTGAAAAGCAGGATGGATTGTTTTCAAGACTGACAAAAGTATTCAAAAAGTAACAGGGAGGGAATCAGATGCAGAAATTTGGATGGAAAAAGAAACGTACTTCGGTAACAATTGCAAAAGAACGACTGCGGTTGATCTTGTCGTCTGACCGCGTAAACAGTACTCCGGAATATATGGAACGGATTGCAGAGGAATTATTTCTGACCGTCTCAAAATATATCGAAATTACACCCGAAAACTTTACTGTTCAAATTACACAATCTGATATACATATTCAATTAGCAGGAGAGAAAAAGTGAAATTTTTAAAACGATATCATTTGAAAAATTTTAACTTCATACTGGTGACGTTTGTCACAGCACTTTCGATTATCGGAATCATGGCCGTTGGAAGTGCACAGAAATCTATGCAAGGTAAACAGATCTTCGGAGTGATCCTTGGTCTGCTTGTGATGCTTTTGTTTTCTGTCATCGACTACAAATGGATCTTGCGGTTTTACTGGATTTTGTATGCTGTCAATCTGATTCTACTTCTGCTTGTTCATTTTTTTGGAGCAGAGGCAAACAACGCAGTCAGATGGCTTGATTTTGGATTTATCCGGTTTCAGCCTTCTGATCCAACAAAGATTCTGATGATTTTATTCTTTGCTCAATTTTTAACGAAACATAGAAAAAAATTAAATCATCCAGTCATGATCATGGAAGCGATTGCTTTGATCCTTCCCTCTTTGTATTTGATTTACAAGCAGCCGAACTTGTCCACCACCATTTGCCTTGCAGCGCTGTTTTGTGTCCTCTTGTATCTGGGAGGCCTTAGCTATAAGTTTATCGGCACTGTGTTGGCGGTTGTGATTCCAGTCTGTCTGATCTTTTTAAGTCTTGTTGTACATTCCAATGTACCGTTCTTAAAAGACTATCAACGGCAGAGAATCCTTGCATGGCTGGAACCGCAGAAATATGCCTCTTCCACAGCATATCAACAGATGAATTCTATTATGGCAATCGGGTCTGGGCAACTGAAAGGGAAGGGGTATGACAACAATACAACAACATCTGTGAAAAACGGAAATTTCATTTCAGAGCCTCAGACAGATTTTATCTTCGCAATTATTGGGGAAGAACTTGGATTTATTGGATGCTGTATTGTAATTATTTTATTATTGTTAATTATTGTCCAATGTATTATAATCGGATTAAGAGCGCAGGATCTTGCAGGACAGATCATCTGCGGGGGGGTAGCCGCACTGATAGGAATACAGAGTTTTATCAACATCAGTGTGGCGACCGGAATTTTTCCGAACACAGGTATTTCATTGCCTTTTGTAAGCTATGGACTTTCTTCCATAGTCAGCCTGTTCAGCGGAATAGGGGTTGTATTAAATGTAGGATTACAACCGAAAAAATACCAATAGGAGAGTGAGCACACGATGAGAATAGGATTAATAGCACATGATGCTAAGAAGATGTTAATGCAGAATTTCTGTATTGCATACAGAGGAATTTTAAGTAAACATGAATTATATGCAACAGGAACAACAGGACGCCTGATTGAGGAAGTGACCAACCTTTCCATTCATAAATATCTGGCAGGTCCACTTGGAGGTTCTCAGCAGATGGGAGCACAGATCGATCAGAATCAAATAGATGCAGTGATTTTCCTAAGGGATCCTCTTGCTCCAAAATCCAATGAGCCAAATGTCAATGATGTTGTGCGCCTCTGTGATATGCATAACATTCCAATGGCGACCAATGTAGCAACTGCAGAAGTATTAATCTTAGCGATCGACAGAGGAGATTTAGAGTGGCGTGAGATGTACAGATAGAAGAAAGAGATTTTTCTTTGGAAGTTTTCTTTTGATTGGTATGTTTCTCATAGCAGGATGCGCAAAAAAAGAATCCATCATTGCCATCTATGAGAAATCAGAATACAATCGGGATTTATATCGTGCAGATTTGTATGCAGAAAATCTCTGTGTGGCGGTGGAAAATATCGAACTTCCAGGTTATACGACAGACCAGCAATTACATGCTGCCGGACTGTTTGGTGTAAATCAGGAACAGGTGCTCTATGCACAGAATCTTCATAACAAACTTTATCCGGCAAGCACAACAAAGGTACTGACTGCTTATGTTGCTTTGAAATATGGAAATCTGTCAGATATTGTGACTGTGAGCCGACGTGCAGTGACCTTTGATGTGGATGCCTCTGTCTGTGGACTGCAAGAAAATGACCAGATTACGATGGAAGCACTCCTCTATGGGTTATTACTTCATTCTGGAAATGATAATGCCATTGCAATTGCAGAGCATATTTCTGGCAGTGTGGAAGCTTTTGTAGAGTTAATGAATGAAGAGGCGAGAAAACTCGGCGCAACAAACACACACTTTACAAATCCACATGGATTGCATGAAGCAGATCATTATACTACAGCATATGATCTGTATTTGATTTTTAATGAATGTATGAAAAATGAGACATTTTTGACGATGATTTCACAGTCATCCTATGCTGCAACAGTACAGAATCCTACTTCTGGAACAAGACAGCTGACATGGACACCGTCCCATTTTTATGCGCAAGGTCTCGCAATTCCTCCACAAAATGCAGTGATTGTAGGTGGAAAGACAGGAACAGAAGATTTGGCAGGATCCTGCCTGATTCTTTTAGAAAAGGACCTTTCAGGAAATCCTTATATTTCTATTGTAATGGGAGCACCTGACAAAACGGTTCTTTATAATGATATGACTTCGCTGATTTCAGCGATTCCGGCTTCTTAGTGTGCCGCTGCATGTCTGATGCGGCAGCACACTTTTTAAAATTTAAATATACACAGTTACATGTACAAATATTCCATGTGCTGTTAAGACTCTGAGATCTCGTTGATTCGTCCAAAGAGACTGATCAAATAAAGGCCACAAAGACCGATGACTGTGTAGATGATACGTGACAGCCACGACAAATCCCCTAACAGAAAAGCAACGAGGTCGAATTTAAAAATACCAACAAGCAACCAGTTAACAGCACCTATGATTACAAGTGTCAATGCTGTATTATCAAACCATTTCATGTGAATTCCTCCTTTTTTAAGATAATAATAGAATTGCCATGAAATGAGAATTTATACGTTAAAGGAAAAACTATGGAAACACAAAGTTACTATAATAAATATTCTGAATACTTAAAGAAAAAATATGGAACAAAGGTTTATAAACTTCCCATCAATCTTCCAATCACTTGTCCAAATAGGATTAATGGCGGTGGATGCACATTCTGTGCGGAAATCGGCACCGGATTTGAAAGCCTTTCCAATCAAAAAACTGTCACACAGCAGTTGAACGAAAATAAAGCATTTATTTCTAAAAAGTATAAGGCAGAGAAATTTATTGCCTATTTTCAAAATTATACAAATACCTTTATGCCGCTTTCTGATTTTCAAAATTATATGAAAGAAGCTGCCAGCCAAAGGGATATTATAGAAATTTCTATTTCTACAAGGCCGGACTGTATCCGTAAAGATTATATGGAAGTATTGAAACAGATCAAGGAAACTTATTTTGTGGAAATTACGTTGGAATTAGGATTGCAGACGGTCAATTATCATACATTGGATGACATTCAGAGAGGTCATGGTCTTGCGGAATATTTAGATGCGGTCCGCTGTATTCAGATGTATGATTTTACAATCTGCACCCATGTGATTTTAAATCTTCCGGGAGATACGCGAAGAGATGCTATTGAAACTGCAAAAATCTTATCTGCCCTTCGCATACCGATTGTAAAGATTCATTCTCTTTATATTGCAAAAAATACTTTGTTGTGTAATGCGTATGAAAATGGTACAATAGCGGTGTGCTCAAAAGAAGAATACTTACAGAGACTTGCTGATTTCTTAGAATATCTTTCACCTGACATTGTAGTAGAAAGACTGTTCAGCAGGGTTCCGGAAGAAGATGCTGTATTTTCCAACTGGGGAACTAGCTGGTGGAAGCTTCAGGAAGAATTTGAGCAGGAAATGCAGAGACGAAACAGCAGACAGGGCATACGATGCAGCTACCTAAATGGTGCTGCACTTCAGAAATTATAGTAGGAGGTCATATTTTTGGCACAACAAGACAAGTTTATCGATTTAAACGCATACAAAACAAAAAAGAAAATTCCTTTCAATGTCGGAATCATCATTTTTGGAATCATTTTCTTTTATCTGATTGTTACAATTATTCTGTACCTAACTTCCCCTCATATTACTTCCTATGAAGTAAGAGAAGGAAGCATTTTGAATGATTATGAATATACGGGGCTTGCGATTCGTGAAGAAATGATCGTGGAGTCTGAAGGAGACGGCTATATCAATTATTATACTTCTGAAGGGAGTAAGGTATCCGCAGCTTCCAATGTATATACATTGAGCAATGAAAAGATGGAACACACAGAGGTATCTGGAGATGCCGCAGCTGTGGAACTCTCTGAAGGAGATCTGAACCAGATTGTATTAAAGACACAGAAATTTAATGAAACATTTCAGGACGAACAGTTTCATAACACTTACAATCTCCGCACAAATATCGACAGTGTGATGCTTGGAATCCAAAATCAAACTCGCATCAACGAATTGGATTCCATTATCGCTTCCGGAAATTCTGCCGGATTAAGATTATGCGCATCACCAAGAGACGGTATTATCATATACTCTGTAGATGGGCTGGAAGGCATTACAAAAGATACGCTTACATCAGATTTACTCAATAAAACAGATTATCAGAAGACAGAACTGCTGAACAATCAAAAGATTACTGCGGGTTCTCCTGCTTATAAGCTTGTGACAAGTGAGAAATGGTCTGTGGCCATCGAAATAGATAAAGAGTTCTCAGCAGAACTCTCTGAGATGAACTCTGTCAAAGTTCGTTTTCTAAAGGACGATGAATATCTGTGGGCCAATGTCAGTGTCGTAAGTAAGGATGACCATTATTATGGTATTCTTTCCTTTAACAATTCGATGGTGCGTTATGCAGAAGAGCGTTATCTGGATCTTGAATTGATTCTGGAAGATGAAACCGGATTGAAGATTCCTAAAACGGCTAAAGTAGAAAAGGAGTTCTTTTTGGTGCCGGAGGAATATGTAACCGTCGGCGGCAACAGCAAAGAAGCAGGTGTCATCAGGAAAAAACGCAATGGATCTACAGAATTTGTAAAAGCAACTGTCTATGCACAAAAAGATGGAAAAAGCTATATTGCCTCTGAAGAATTGAAAAAGGGAGATACACTGCTGTGTGAGGACAGCAATGATACAATGGCGTTGAACGAAAAAGGAACTTTAGAAGGGGTTTACAATATTAATCGTGGATATGCTGTCTTTCGGCAGATTAATATTCTTGCAGAAAGTGAAGAATATTATATTGTAGAAGAAAATACGTCGTATGGGCTGACAAATTATGATCACATTGCGCTGGATGGCAAAGGAATAAAAGAGGACGAAGTTGTGTTCCGATAAGCCCCGGAGCACATTCGTAATAAATCAAATGACAAAACAGCAAAAGACGAGGAGTGAAGAATATGCTGGAAAAAAATTTGAAATCTATACAGGACAAGGTGAAAGATGCCTGCAAAAGAAGTGGTAGACATCCGGAAGATGTTACATTGATTGCAGTGAGCAAAACGAAGCCGGTTTCGATGCTGCAGGAAATTTATGACCTTGGTATCCGGCAGTTCGGCGAGAACAAAGTACAGGAACTCACTGACAAATATGAAAAACTTCCAAAAGATATTTCATGGCATATGATCGGCCATCTTCAAAGAAATAAAGTTAAGTATCTGATTGGAAAAACAACACTGATTCATTCCGTTGATTCTCTTAGACTTGCAGAAGTAATCGAGGCAGAAGCAGCAAAAAAGAACTGTTTGGTGGATGTCTTGATTGAAGTTAATGTTGCCGGTGAAGAGAGCAAGTTTGGCATTTCGCCAGAAGAAGTGCTTCCATTGGTCGAACAAATCGCCCGTTTTCGTCATATAAAGATTAAAGGCTTGATGACGATTGCTCCATTTGTCGAAAATCCAGAAGAAAATCGTATACATTTTGCCAATTTAAGAAAATTATCTGTTGACATTGCGGCAAAAAACATTGATAATGTTAGTATGCGTATTCTTTCAATGGGTATGACAAATGACTATGAAGTCGCGATAGAAGAAGGTGCCACCATGGTTCGTGTCGGCACTGGTATTTTTGGTGAAAGAAACTATAATATAACAAACGAATGATAGGAGTGTAACTATGGGAGTATTTGACAAGTTTTTGGACATTATGAAACTGAGTGACGAAGATGATTATGAGGATGATTTCTTCGATGATGAAGTAGATGAATATCCGGAAAAGACAAGCAAAAATCCATTTAAAAAAGAAAAAGAAGAGTATGATGATTTTGATATGCAGGAAAAGTCAAAAAGCACTTCAAAATCTACAAATAAAGTAACTCCAATGCGTCCGAGTGGACAGAGAAGAGCGCCAGGAATGGAAGTATGTGTAATTCGTCCGACATCTGTTGATGATGCACGCGCAATTACAGAATCTCTTTTAAGCGGACGTACTGTTATCCTGAATTTAGAGGGACTTGATCTGGAGGTTGCACAGAGAATTATCGACTTTATTTCCGGTGCAGCATTTGCGATCAATGGAAATCTTCAGAAGATATCTACTTACATCTTCCTCGTAACACCTACCAATGTAGATATTTCCGGAGATTTACAGGATTTGCTGAATACTTCTTTTGACATGCCGTCCATCAACACAAGATTCTAGGAGTACTATGCAAAAAGAAGAAGAATTATTAAGAAAAAGACTGATTGAGTTATCAAAGATTGCATATCATCGCAATTTTATTACTTACACAGATTTTCTAAATCTTAATGAACTGAATATTTTACATACGTTGCCAAAAGATACTCTGTACACTCCGTACAGGACTTTTGGCGGCTATGCTTCTTCAGAGCGTCAGATTGCAGCATTTCTTCCTGATGCTCTTTGTTTACGTTCAGAGATAGAAGATCTTGCATATCCGATGGGAATTATCCATATCCTGCCGCGCAGTCAAAAGTTCTCCGAGCAGCTATCTCACAGAGATTATTTGGGAGCACTTCTGAGTCTTGGAATTGAGCGTTCAAAAATCGGAGATATTATCGTAGAAGAGCAAGGTGCGTTTGTATTTGTCTCAGACAAACTTTTATCCTATGTGTGTAAAGAAATGACACAGATACGTCGGACTCAGGTGATTGTTTGTGAAGAATCTTTTTCTGAGTTTCACTATACACAAAAGTATGAAAAAATTACAGGTACAGTAGCTTCTGTAAGACTGGATACCCTTCTTTCTCTTGCATTTTCATCTTCAAGAAGCCGCCTCAGTCCATTGATTGAGGCTGGAAAGGTGTTTGTCAATGGTAAACTTATTTCATCTAATGGATATAATGTGAAAGAAGATGATGTGATCTCTGTTCGCGGCTATGGTAAGTTCATCTATCGAAAAGTAATTTCCCAGACAAAAAAGGGGAGGCTTCTCGTGGAAATTCACAAATTGATTTAAAGGAGAAACGATAGAATATGAAAAAGAAACGATTTCTATGGTATTTAGGTGGTTTAGTTGCACTGGTTTTTGGAATTGTACTTGACCAGTGGACAAAGTTTCTTGCGACCACATACCTGAAGGGAAAAGAAGATATTGTTCTGATCAAAAATGTATTTTGTCTTCATTATCTGGAAAATAGAGGAGCGGCATTCGGAATTTTTCAAGGACAGAAAACATTTTTTATTATTACCACCTTGCTGTTACTTTCCGCAGCACTTTACTTTTATATCCGATTGCCGTATACAAAGCGTTTTGCTGCGTTTCGCATCTGCACGGTTCTTGTGGCGGCTGGTGGAATCGGAAATATGATCGATAGACTCTGCAACAATTATGTGACAGATTTTTTCTATTTTGAATTGATTGATTTTCCAGTTTTCAATGTCGCAGATATTTATGTAGTTTTGGCAATGTGTCTGTTCTGCTATCTGGCGTTTTTCTATTTTAAAGAGGAAGATTATCAATATTTTACCTTCCGTGGGAAAAAGTCAGTGCAGGATCCAGAAGAACAGGAGTAAATTATGGAAGAAAGACGATATACCACAGAGAAAAATGATCTGATGCGAATTGATAAATTTTTATCCGAAAAACTTCCAGATCTTTCTCGCTCTTATCTCCAAAAGCTGATCAAAGAAAAAGACGTTCTTGTAAATGGGCAACCGGTAAAAGCAAACTATAAGCTTTCTTTGGAGGATCATATTTCAGTGATGATTCCAGAATTGAAAGAACCTGATATTCTTCCAGAACAGATTCCGCTTGATATTCTCTATGAAGATGAAGATATCCTTGTTGTGAATAAACCAAAAGGAATGGTCGTTCATCCTTCTGCAGGACATTATAGTGGAACTTTAGTCAATGCACTGATGTTTCATTGCAAAGATCAACTCTCTGGGATCAATGGCGTAATGCGCCCGGGAATTGTGCATCGTATTGACATGGATACAACTGGTTCTCTGATCGTCTGCAAAAATGATTTTGCACATCAGTCTCTGGCTGAGCAATTAAAAGACCATACGATTACACGGAAATATCATGCGATTGTTCACGGAGTGTTAAAGGAGGACAATGGTACTATTGATGCTCCCATCGGCAGACATCCTGTTGAGCGAAAGAAAATGAGTGTAAACTATAAGAATGGAAAGCATGCTGTCACGCACTATCGGGTATTAAAGCGTTTTGAAAAATTTACTTATGTAGAATGTCAGTTGGAGACGGGAAGAACACACCAGATTCGGGTACACATGGCAAGTATTCGTCATCCTCTTCTTGGAGATGCTGTCTATGGTCCGGCAAAATCTCCAATGAAGCTTCAAGGGCAGACACTTCATGCAAAAATTCTCGGCATTATCCACCCACGTACCAGTCAGTATATGGAATTTAATGCAGAATTGCCAGATTATTTCAAACACCTGCTGGAAATTTTGTAAAGTTGTGTACATTTCATCAGATTTGATGTATAATATGTTATATATCAAATCTGATTCTCAGATGGATTTACATAAAGGAGCGTGACAGTTATGACAAAAACAAACACAATTATTACAATCGGAAGACAGTTTGGAAGCGGTGGACATGAAATCGGTACAAAGCTTGCAGAGTATTACGGAATTAAACTGTATGACAAAGAGATGCTCGCAGTTGCAGCAAAAGAGAGCGGTATCTGCAAAGAACTCTTTGAATCACAAGACGAAAAGCCTACAAATAGCTTCCTCTACTCCTTGGTGATGGATACTTACTCTATGGGCTATCCTGCCGGTGGATATTCGGATATGCCGCTGAATCATAAAGTTTTTCTTGCTCAGTTTGACGCAATTAAAAAAATTGCAGATGAAGGACCTTGTGTGTTGGTCGGACGCTGTGCAGACTATGCATTGGAAGAGTATGATAATTGTGTGAATGTGTTTATTCATGCAGATTTGAATGCCCGGATCAGGCGTGTCGCAAGACTTTATGATCTGACAGATGCAAAGGCGAAAGACATGATCTTAAAAACAGATAAGAAACGTGCAAACTATTATAATTACTATTCTAATAAAAAATGGTCTGATGTAGACAGCTATGATTTATGTATTTCCAGTTCCGATCTTGGAGTAGACGGCGCTGTTGAAGTAATCAAATCTTATATTGCAACAAAAGAAGCATTGACGAAGGCTCCTCAGTTATAGAAGAGCCATCTGATTTTAGTTGATTGAAAAAGAGGCAGGACTTGTACAACACAAGATTCTGCCTCTTTCTATTTTATATACGTTTATTCGGATAAAAATTAACGTTTTTGTAATGTTCTTTCCGGCCATCCATTGATCTTTCCATTTAAAATTGCAGTAAACATACGCTCTTTTGCTCCTGGATGTTCTTGATTTAACTGCCTTACAAGTTCTTTGGCATATTGCCTCTTTGTATGTCCATCTACCGGACACTTACTTTTGACTACAGGAAGATCATATTTATTCTTAAATCCAATCACATCCATCTCGTCGACAAACATCATTGGTCGAATCACAGTCAGATCCATCCGGTCAAGATAAGTCTTTGGAGAGAATGAATGAAAACGTCCTTCAAAAATAAGGGAGAGTAGCATAGTTTCAATAATGTCATCTTTATGATGTGCGTATGCAACTTTATTGCATCCCATATCTTTGACAGCATCGTTTAAGGCACCTTTTCGCATCTTTGCACAGAGAGAACATGGGTTTGATTCTTTTCGTTCCTCAAAAAGGATGTGAGCAATATCCGTCCGGACAATCTTATAAGGTACCTCAAGCTGGGCACAAAGTTTTTCGATTGGCTCCAGATGAAATTCCTCATATCCGAGATCTACAGTAATTGCACTCAATTCAAATTTTTTAGGATAAAATCGTTTCAATCCATGAAGTGCATAGAGGAGTGTCAGACTGTCTTTCCCTCCGGAGATACCAACTGCAATATGGTCTCCCTCTTCAATCATTTGATACTCATCCACGGCTTTTCTCGTATAACTTAGCAGCTGCTGTAATTTCATATGTATATTCCTTTCTCGTTATTCTCTATCGATTCATTCAATATCTTATCTGATTTCCTTTTTCCTGACAAGAGAAAACTTGATTATTTTAAAAAAAGAAGCTAATATAAAAGGAAATAGTCATAAAAATTGGAGGGAAAAATATATGAAATTTATAGTACAGCGTGTATTAGAATCATCTGTTTCTGTTGATGGAGAAACAATTGGAAAAATTGGAAAAGGATATATGGTGTTGATTGGTGTCGGCAATGAAGATACAAAAGAGATTGCAGATAAAATGATCAAAAAAATGGTTGGTCTTCGGATTTTTGAGGATGAGAACGGTAAGACAAATCTTTCTCTTGCAGATGTAAAAGGATCCCTTTTGCTGATTTCTCAGTTTACACTCTATGCCAACTGCCGGAAAGGAAACCGTCCAAGTTTTATTGAAGCCGGAGCACCGGACAAAGCAGAGCAGTTGTATGAATATATTATTTCAGAATGCCAGAAACAAGTCCCGATAGTAGAACGAGGAAAATTTGGCGCTGATATGAAAGTTCAGCTAATCAATGATGGACCATTTACAATCATACTTGATTCAGAAAAATTATAAAGCAGAAGAGGAACATAGGGCATTGCACCGTTATTGATATAGTAACTGTGGCGATGCCCATTGCTTTCCTAAGTGGTTCAGCAAAAGGAGAGTGGGTCTCTCTATAACTGTAGAGTACTATTCTTCCCGCAATTTTACTGCAGAAGCTGCTTGTCTGCGCCTGCTTTCATCGATTGCTGCATAATGTTTCTTTGTTGTATTGACATCTTTATGCCCTAGAACATCAGCTACGAGATAAATATCACCGGTTTCTTTATATAAAGAGGTACCGTAAGTGCTTCGAAGTTTATGAGGTGTAATCTTTTTATTTGGTGTCACTTGCTTTGCATATTTTTTGACCATATTTTCCACTGCCTGTACCCCCATTCGCTTTCGCTGGGTAGAGAGGAAGAGGGCATTTTCATGATCTGGCAGGGGAGTAATATTTTTTCTTGTCAGTTCCAGGTAATCTCTAAGAGCTTTTTCGACTTCCCTTCCAAAATAGACAACCATTTCGTTTCCACCTTTTCTTGTAACTTTGACCCCATTATTTTTGAAATCAACATCATTGATATCCAGCCCAACACATTCTGAAACACGGATTCCTGTTCCGAGCAGGAGAGTAATGATCGCTAGATCCCGATATTTTGTTTTTTCATAATAAACTTTCTTTTGTCCTGTCAGCTGACTTCCGCATGTTTCTATATAATCAAGCAGAATTGCGACTTCATCCGTATCCAAACGTATGATCGCTTTTTCGTGGAGTTTTGGCATGTCTACGAGCAATGTCGGATTTTTCTCAATTGCCTGTCGTTTAAAGAAATATCCGTAGAAGCTTCTGAGTGCAGACATTTTTCTCGCAAGCCCTTGTTCGCTGTTTGTAATCTGTTTGTTTTCAGAAGATTCGTATACTTTCAGATATTCTAAATATTCTTCAATATCTACTGAACTTAACTGATCGAGATCTTCAAGGGTGAATTGTGTTGTGGAGCGATCGCGATACAGAGGATTGCATTCCACCAAAAAGTAGAAAAATGTTCGGATGTCATAAGCATAAGAAATTCTTGTTTTTGCAGAAGTTGTTGGCTCCATTGCGCGAAAATAATCTTTTGCAAAGGCAGGAAGTGTTGTCAGAATTTCCCTCAGCCGTAAAGTATCTTCAATAAAAGTCTGTTCGTGATAAGTTTTTATATCTTTTGCCATAGAAAAGTACCTCCTTAAAATAGTTACGAATTAACCTGATTTTGTAGGTAATTATAGCATAAGTAGACTTTTTAGTCTATATCTTTTGGAAAAATCGGTATTTGTCGTATAGATTAACTTCTCTTTTAGAAAGGCAGTTTTCTGCCTTTCAATGGATTTTTATTGTTTTGAAAAGAATCTCTCTCACATTACTTCCGGTACAGAATCATAATAAATGATTAATAGATAATCTCCCGCACATAAATCATTTAGCCACATCCCATTCAATTTCTTTACTTCCTTAATGTATCTGGCAATTGTCTTTTTATCAGAATCTTTTGCATAAGTGTCTGCAAGACTCTGTAAAGTGTCACCTTTCTGAATCTGAATACTTTTATAATACTTCCCAACAACAGGTTCTTCAGATGCATTTCCATGTGCATTGGTAAACAAAATGCTGCCAACTGCGCTGATATAAAATGCTGCTAAAATTGAAAAAACAGAAACAATACATCTCCTTCTCATCGCTCGTTGTTTCCTGATCTTCACTGCATATGCTCTGTGCTTACTCATCTCTCCCACTTCCTCTTTCTCTTTCTGAAATCATAACGCTGTCTATTCGCTTTTTCGAACAAATATTGCGAACAAATGTTCTTTACGCAGATTATATAACACGAACAAACGTTTGTCAATAAAGTGAACATACTTTCTAAACATTTGTTTGCTTTTTCCTTTTTCATATGATAAAATAATTGCAGAATACAAAAGGGAGGCTTTTTTATGCCACTAGGAAAGATCAGTAAAAAACAAGAAGAAATTTTAGAGTATATTAAATCGGAATTATTATCAAAAGGATATCCACCGGCAGTCCGTGAGATCTGCGAAGCAGTCCATTTGAAATCTACCTCTTCTGTTCACTCTCATCTGGAGACATTGGAGAAAAATGGTTATATTCGCCGAGACCCAACAAAACCGCGTGCAATCGAGATCATGGATGATACGTTTAATCTTACACGAAGAGAGGTCGTGAATGTGCCTGTTATCGGTCGTGTTGCTGCCGGAGCACCAATTCTTGCGGAAGAGAATATTGAAAATTATTTTCCAATCCCGATGGAATTTATGCCAAATGAAAAAACATTCCTTCTTTCTGTCAAAGGAGAAAGTATGATCAATGCGGGAATTTTAGATGGAGATTATGTACTTATTAAACAGCAATCAAATGCTGAGAATGGAGATATGGTTGTTGCACTCGTTGAGGATGGCGCAACGGTAAAGCGATTTTTTAAAGAAGAAGGCGTTTATCGACTTCAGCCGGAGAATGATTTTATGGATCCAATCATTGTAGAAAGTGTAGAAATTCTCGGAAAAGTAATCGGTGTATTCCGATTTATGAAATAGCGAAAATACTTCTGTCACACATTTTAATGGGGAAGAATAAAACCACTTTCGGATTTATCCTTCCCCATTCCTATCAATTTTTTGTTCTTATATCTGTCAGCCTATTGTGCCTGCACAATTTATTTATCCGGACATAACTGTCCAAGGTAGGCAAGACTTGGCTTTACTTGTCTTTTCATTCCATTTTTTCTGTCTACTTGTATCAGCCCAAATGTCATTGTGTATCCCCTATGCCATTCAAAATTATCTAAAAGACTCCAATAGAAATATCCTTTCACCGGAATATCGTCGGCAATGCAGGAAGCAACACCGTCAGTTGCTTTTTCGATAAAAGCAATCCGTCGTGTATCATCTGCTGTGGCAATCCCATTTTCCGTCACATATAAATCACCATGAAATTGTTTAGAAACCGCTCGAATCACATGTTCTAATGCCTCTGGATAGTATTCATAATTCATTTGTGTCAGCTCAGCATGTTCCGGCGCTGGAACGATTCCGTCAGCCCCTATTCTTGAACGGCTGTAATTTTGTACTCCAAGGAAATTATCTTGTTCGATATAAGGAAGATAATGCGTAAATTCCTTCTCCCACTCTGCTTTTGCACGCTCTTCTCCTCCTGGTTGTGGCTGGATATCATGAAGAGAAAGCGTTAACCCTGTCTTCGTCTCCGGATAAAGTTCTTTAATGATATGTACCGCCTTCTGATGCGCCTTCATGACAATGAAATCTCCCTGTTCTGTACGGCTGCTGCAAAATGTCTGAGGAGTTGCGGTATAAAAGACTCTTTCATTTTCTTCAGCTCCAAGGCGTTCGTTTTCTTCCATCTTTTCAGAATCCATTCCTAACTGCACCTGCTGCCCTTCTTCTTTCCTTCGACTGGCATTTGCTTTTTCCTGTCTCTTTTGCCGTTCCATAATAGATGAGATTTGAAGTCCCATATTTGCCTCGTTGATCGTACAGACATACTTAATCTCATTACCAAGCTTTTTCATCACATATTCGACATACTCCGCAAAATATTGTATGACATCCTCTGATTCCCAACCACCTTTTTGGATCACCCAAAGCGGGCTGGAAAAATGATGAAGAGTAACGAAAGGTTCCAGTCCCTTTTCCCTACAGCAGCGAATAACATTGCGGTAATGTTCAATCTCTGTTTCCACGAATTTCCCTTGTTCCGGCTCAATACGCGCCCATTCAATACTAAACCGATAGGCATTCAATCCAGCATCTGCCATATATTCTATGTCTTCTTGATACCGATTGTAATGGTCAACCGCATCTAAACTTGGTTCTTGAAAAATAGAATATTTCAACTGCTCCTGTGCCCAGCAATCGCTGTAAATGTTATTCCCCTCTACTTGATGTGCAGCCGTCGCAGCACCGACAAAAAATCCTTTTTGAAATTTTCCCATAAGAAGTCCTCCTGATCATTTGCTTTTCTATTTCCTTATTATATCATGCGTATTGTACGGTGTCTTCATTATATGATATCCATCTAAGAAAACAGATTGATTATCATTACAATAGTAATTACGATATTGTTGATTCTCTTAAAAATTGCATCTGTTCATATTCCTATTAAAATATTTTTTGGTTATTTAGATTTCTTTTTCATTTTAAGAGAAAAACTATAACTCCAGATAGGAATATGTAGTCTGTTCATTTGTTCGATAAACAATGAATTGTCCATATTATCATCAAAAGTAAATATTCTTTTTTCGTCTATGTAAACCCGAAAAGCTCCGCTCTTTTTATACACACCCTTTGTGATATCTGCAAAATAATACTTTCTTACGCGGCCAAATGTAGAACGATACGTAATTTCCATATCGTTTACTTCTACTTTCCATAAGCCGATATTAAAAGCTGCAATCGCCATCACTATAGAAACAAGCAGCAGAAACAGGATCGCCCACAAAGCTTCCTCTATAACAATACTATAAATCAATAAACCTGTACTGCATATTGCAAAAAAAGCAAACAGCCAACTCAGATAGATTTCTGAACGGATAACATAATGAGACAACGGTTCTCTTCCAATTTGGATTTGATTTCTAGCTTTTTTCATGAGATTTCCTTTCTCCTGTAGATTTTAAAGTTACTTTTTTAATCGGCTAATTGAATTCCACAAGCTCCAACCCGGTTTCCAGCTGGAATCCTTCTGCCCACTCTTTATCACGATAAAAAACAATCCCTTCCTGATATCCGTCACTGGTAAAGAATAACTGTTTTTCATTTCCATATCCTTTAATAATCTTATTCAATTCATTTGCAACATTTACATCAAACCAGTCATCATACACTTCTGCTTCCAATGTAAATTCCCGGTGTTTCCATTCAAAACTAACTGTTCTTTTTCCTGTTCCTTCTTCCCAGTTTACCTGGCGGGTGTCCTCCTGTATATTTTTGAAATCAAGTTCTTCTTCATCCAGTGACGAAACACCTGTCAGAAAGTCGGTATACATATTCTCTACATTGAAGAATTCCACATCAAAGGTGTACACACCGTTTGTATAGGGAGTCCATGTCATGTTTTCGTAATCGTATTCCCCCTGCCCCAGTACAGTCAGTAGTGTCGCAGCCTTATTTAATTCCACTTCCGGCGGCATTGTTTTATAGTCTTGTTCCAAATCATCTATCATTTGATCAGTCGTTCCCTTTATATCATATTTGTTAAAAATTTCAGCAAGCTCTTTATAAGTCTTTTGCATAGCTTCTCCTCCTAATGAATTACTTTTTAGACTGTATCCATTTAAGGACAGCAGTGCAGATACAACTAATGTCAAAATCCTTTTCATAATTATAGATTACCTTCCTTTTTATCACATCTACTTTCCTTGCAGTAAACCTTTTAACCAGTTTTCCAGATTTTCAAAATTATCAAATCTTCAAGTAATCGTAAAAATTTTTTATTATTAAATATAGTATCATTTTGCTGCTTATTTTTTACTTCATCGCTAAAACTTCATGTTGTAGTCATCCTCATTCCTACATATGATAAATAATCATGTTACAGCCTTTCTTTGTTTATAATTTATAGTAGTATTATATATTGTTAGGCAATTTTTGTATATATTTTCCCGAAAACACGAGGCAAAAAATAAAAATTAATAGAGGATATTATCCCCTAATCTCATCAATGATATTTTCTCTTCCCATCTTCCAAGCCGGGAACATTACTGCTGCCACCGCAATCACAACATTCAATACCATAATTCCAATCAAAACCAGATTTGGAACATTGGAAGTTAGATGTAAGAATTGAAGCACATGAGCCATATAGTAGTTCATTACTCTTCTAAGGACTCGATTATAAAGCAGGTAGATAAACACATCTGTCAACAATCCATACAGGATACCAGTCTGCAAAATCATCTTATAAAATCCGCTGTCTGTAATTCCCATTGCACGTATGATACCGTATTCTCTTCTTCTGGAAAGAATCGTATGATTCATACTGTTTATGATATGGAACAGACTAATAATCAACAAGATTATTGCGATACTGGAGAAAAATATCTGCTGTTGCTTAAGATATTCTTTCTGTGTTGCGATCGCGGAAGTATAGTCCTGCAATACTGCCTTTGGGATATCTCGGATTACCTGCAGCAACTGATTACTTACGTTCTTGGCATCTGTGACATCAGCTGGTGACGCATTGATAAAGCCGTAATCTGTAATTCCAAAGTTTTCTTCCATCTGTTCGCCAGTCATAATCACACTCTGAGCATTTTTCCAGACTCCTGTATTTAAAAAATCTTTCTCCTGTGCTAATGGTCTGCTTATAATTGCCGCAATTTCAAACTCTTTCTCAATATAGTTTTCTTCGCCACTCTGAAATTTTAACAGTTCATCTGTATAGTTCTCTTTCTTTGGTACACGAAGCGTAACCTTATCGCCCGGCTTCTTTCCGTAAAAATAGTAATTTCCCTGACCATCCATGTTTGCTGTCACGATCACCTGATTATTATTTTTGATTGTTTCTGGCTGAACCTCTCCTTCCAGAATAAAATCCTGAAGCTGTTCTATCATCGTTTCATCGTAACCATACACATTATATTTAATCCGATAATTCCCATCTTCCTGCTGATTACAGATTCCATCGTATCTCTCGATAAAATACGGCTCCTGATTTTGAGTTCTAAAATAATCACGCCAAACTTCTTCTGACAAAAACTCATTTTCAGAAAACTGTAATTCTCCCATCGTATATTTTGTGGCAGATACGTCAGCTGTTTCGGACATGTTTTTAATCTTATCTGCTACCGCCTCTGGGATTGTATCTTTCAGCGAATTGGACTTTAAAGAAATACGGTATTCCGAACCAAGTCCATCATCCGATATCAACGAAAGCTCTGCGTGTACTTTCAAATTTTCCACCATATAAGTAGTACATAAGAAAATACATCCGCCAATAGACAAGGATAATATAATTCCGATCACTTTTCGTTTGTTAGCAAACATAAATTTCCGTACAACGACATTTGCCATATTTACATTTCGCAGAGCATAGATTTTTCTTCTTTTTGTGAAAGAAGTATCTTCATTCATTACTGCTCTTAACGAATATTTCCGAAGTGAACGAACCACAATAAAGGAAACCAGTGCCAATGAAATCAACAGAAATACAAATCCAAATACCATTGCATCCACGGAAACAAAAAACTTCGTTGTATTTACTCCTTCTGCCAACGTATGGTCAGTAACGGATAGACCAGTCTCCGCTCCTCCAATTCCTTTTCCACTAAATACATTGCTAAGTTTTTGATACACGAGGCTTATTAAGCCATTTCCCCAAAAACACCCTAACGGATACCCAATGAAAAATAACATCCAAAGTTCCAAAAGTAATGTGCCGCCAATCTGTGCTTCACTGATGCCTAATGTCTGCAATATTCCATACGCAGAAGTTCGCTTCGATACGGAAATGCTAAATACACTATATACTACAAACAGGCTGAACAGGCATAACAAGAAAACCATCCCGTTATAAGCCAGATTGTAGTCGCTCTGTAGACTCAAAACAATATAAGTAAACTTTCCTTCTTCATTTTTCAACCCAGTTTTCACAATTTCATAAATACTTCTTGGGGCTTCTCCACCGAGGTACTGTGTAACTTCATCATTTCCTACTGCTAACTCAGATGGTAATTTATGTTTTTTCAAAAAAGCATCCAACTGTTTATATAACTTCTTATCTTCATTAAATCTGAGATACAAAAACGTCTGCCTGCCTCGCCCTCTAAACGCATCGCTCACAAAAACTTCCATTTCACGGGAACTTGCCGCCCATTCACTTTTTAGGACGCCAGTAACGATATACTCTTTTTCTCCAATGCGAAGAGAATCTCCTAGCTTCCCTGAAAAACCAAGATTGCTAAGTACAAATCCGTCCGCTGCAATTTCATTTTCTTTTTTAGGAAATGTTCCCTCCAGCAAATCTCTGTGTGCCATCTGGCGATAAGTTTCATCGGAATGGATAAAACAGATCATAAATTCCTCGGCCACTACGTCACGGATTTCCATCTTTCCACATTGTTCCAGCGTGTATCCGTTCCCTTTCTCACCGCTTTTTACAGAATTATAAAGTTCCTTGTCCGTTTCTATATAATAATGCCAGTCTCCGTAAATCGTCTTGCCGTTCGCCAGATTACTTTTCTGACTGCTGTAAATCAAGGAAGAAATTCCGGAAAGCAATGACGCTGTTAATAGAATACTCGCAAAAATTGCAAACGTTTGACTCTTGTAATACCGCATATATTTCCATGCCAATTTTAACATACGACATCACCACCTTTTGCTGGAAATTTTCTCTTTCCCGTAATAATCTGACCATCCTCGATATGAATTACTCTGTCGCAAGTCTGTGCAATGGCTTCATTATGCGTTACCATGAGAATCGTCTGATTATACTTGCGACAACTCGCTTTTAATAATCCCATAACCTCAATGGTTGTAGCTGAGTCCAAATTACCTGTCGGTTCATCGCAAAGCAGGATGCTTGGTTTATTTGCTAAAGCTCTGGCAATTGCAACTCTTTGCTGCTGCCCTCCAGACAATTCGTTTGGATATTTCTTACGTTTCTCCCAAATGCCCAATTCCCGCAACAATTCTTCGATATATTTACGATTGATATGTTTTCCACGGTCAAATGTTACCGGTAATGCCACATTATCATACACATTCACCACAGGCATTAAACTATAATTCTGGAATACAAACCCTATATTTCTTCTACGAAAAATCGTCAGTTCTTTTCTTGAAAGAGAACCAATCTCTTTATTCTTTATAAAAATCTGTCCACTAGTCGGATTATCCAAACCTCCGATTAAATTAAGACAAGTAGATTTCCCTGAACCAGATGTACCTACAATGGCAACAAACTCGCCTTCTTCTACTTTTAGATTGATATTCCGTAATGCCTTTACCTGATTATCTTTTTCTCCATATATTTTCTCAACATTTCGTAATTCTAAAATACTCATCCGTCATCACTCCTCTTTTCTTGATACACCCAGTATAACTGCCGTATCTTGCAATTTCTTTACAAACGGATGATTAGTTCTTACAGTTTTGTAAGAACACAGAAAAACAACTTCCCTTTCCATACTCGGAATCTACCGTCATATATCCCTTCTCTTTTTCCAAAATCAGATTAGAAAGATACAAACCAATTCCGGAACCTTCCATATTCTCAACTTCTGGACTTCTATAAAATCGTTTGAAAATATCGGTCGCTTGTCAACTTGCCGCTGCATTTTTTCAGAAAACATTTCTTTCCGTTCTGGCGTAATTTCCTCTTTACTTAAAATTTCTGCATAAAGAGAAATATTCGCCAGAGGAGTTTTTAATTGATGAGACATATTGGATACCAGGCTTTTCACCTGCTCTTTTTCTTGTTCTGCACTGCTCGCATGATTGCCAAGCACTTCCTGTATCTGCTTGATTTTGCAGACAAGAGCAGAGTATTCTCCTTCTTCCAAATCAGAATCGACAATCATTTTCCTGCTTAACACACGATCAAGTAATCGGTCAATCAAACGATACGTTTTTCTCCTTTGATATACGTTGTATCCAATTGACAAACACAAAAACACTGCTAAAATCACCATAATACCCATCTTTTTATTCCTTCCAGATATATCCGATTCCATGAACTGTCTGAATCCATTTTGGTTTTGATATATCATCCTCTACCTTTGTGCGGAGTCTGCTGATATTCACAGATACCGTATTGTTATCTACATACTTCCCATTACTATCCCATATTTTCTCTAAAATCTGCTCTTTCGAAAGGATATGATTCTTATTCTCAACCAAATACAATAACAGACGGTATTCCAATTTGCTAAGCGAAATCTCTTCGCCTCGTTTATATACTTTGCAGGTACTCCGATCTATACTTAATTCTCCTGAAATAATTTTCGTGCTTTCAGATTTTTCCTGAAGGATCCGCTTCATTCTTGCCTTTAATACTCCAAGAGAAAATGGTTTTGACAAGTAATCATTTACTCCTAATTCCAAAGCCTTTATCTCATCCAGCTCTGTATCACGAGCTGTCAACATAATAATCGGAATATTGCTGTAACTCCTAACCTCTTTGCAAAGTTCAAACCCTGTTCCATCCGGTAAGTTACAATCAAGAAGAACCAGATCACAGCCACCTTTCTTTATTTCCTGTAAACCTTCCTTTTTGGTTTCTGTTTCTATCACATCATATCCATCACTTGAAAAAGAGAAGGAAAGACCTTCTCTTAAATCACTGTCATCTTCAATTATTAAAATTTTATATTTTCCCATCACACATTCCCTTTATTGCTTCACACTAAATACCTATTTTTTACTTTATATATAATTATACAGCAACCACCTTCATTGTAAAGCAAAAAGCAATCTATACCAAATTTTTAAAATCGAGAAACAAAGACAAATTCCGAAAGAAATACACTTCAGAAATTCATGCATATGAAGAGTCTATGACTGATTGGAAACAGTTTATGGAAATTAAAATGATTGACTTTGAATTAGAATGTCTTCCATTCTTTAGGTTAATGAAGTATACCGTAAGCAACGATTTTATACCCAATATTGAATATGAAATGCGCGTGGAAATATAATCCCAAGCGCATCAGCAAGAAAGTCGACTTCGGACAGAATGTGGCTGGAAATAAAAATGGTTGTTCCATCTTCCGGGTTTAGTTTCTGAAAAAGGTTTCGCATTTCACGAATACCTTCAGGGTCTAAAGCATTGATTGGTTCGTCCAAAATCAAAAATTGTGGTCTTGCCAGAATAGCTCTCGCAATAGCATCAATCCGTTCCTTGTTGGGGAACCCCATGTACTCACAGTGCAGATCTAAGTTTTGCCGAGCAGTCATTTTATCGTAAAAGTATGGGTTCGCAATGATAGAGCCAACCTTTTTGAATATTTCATAGCTGTGATTGGTAACTTTTTCTCCTAAAAGCTGAACCTTTCCGGCATCTGGCTGGATAAGGTTCAAAATCATTTTCATAACCGTGCTTTTTCCTGCACCGTTTGGACCAACAAAGCCATAGATTGCCCCTTTAGGTATGTGGATATTTACATTGTCTACAACGATATTTCCCTTGTAAGCCTTTCGCAAGCCTACGGTTTCCATGATATAATCCATTTTGTGTACCTCCTATATGGCTATCATTATATAAAATGGTCTTCTCTTTTCGCTGCCGTAAATCTAACAATTTTCTAACTTTTTAAAATGATTGAGAAAATGGTTCGCTCGTTTTGTACACTATAAACTTCTATTTCTGCTCCAATTTGTGTAGCTAGCTCCCTTGAAATTGCAAGGTCCAAACCGCTGCTGGAAGATTTTCGTGCCGTTGTATAATTTCTTGCGAAAACCTGTTTTTGCAGTTGTGGTGATATTCCATTTCCATGATCTTCTATTTCAATTATGCTTTTTCTATTTGATGTGGTGAGTTGTAGAGAAATATATTTACCATCACCACCATGTCGAATCGCATTATCTATCAGATTTTTCAAAATGCGCTGTAATGCCTCATTATCTGTGTAGGCAAAAATCGGTGTATCTGGTATCTGAATATCAACTTCAAATTGTGTCTGTTCAAGCAGATCATAATAGTCCAAAATTGTGTCTTGGCAAGGTCTTGAAACATTTTCCTCTTTCAGTTTAATGGGAAAATCGCTGGAAATTATTTTATCCATTGTAAAATAGTCATTGATTGTCGAGATTAAATCATCAGCCTTTCGATCTATTATAGGTCATAGTACCTTCCGCATTATTCTTTAACTTCAAACGCAAGCGACTGATATGGGTATTCAACACATTTTCATTTCCAAAATACGGCTCTTTCCAAATTATTTCATATAGCCGTTCTTTTGAATAAGCCTGACCCGTATGGCTGCTAAAAGATACAAAAATTCAAATTCAATCCTAATGATTTATCGGTATCATTATTTTTTGCCATAATAATAATGATTGGAATATTGCTAATCTGTCGAATGACCTTAATAATTTCCATGCCACTCATATCCGGCAACATAAGATCAATAAGGACAAGCGAATATTCATCATAACTTGCAATTGTTCGAATAGCTGTTGTACCATCATAACACCCCTATATATGTCAGTATTTTGCTGTCATTATAACTATTCGTTGTTTCAGAGTAAATCAAACTAAAACACAACTTTCAGTCTTACGGTGAGATCGGAAACGATGGAAAATCGGCCACAGAAATTTTACACAGATTTGATTGTATTGCCTAATTGCGTTTGATATTATCTAAATAACTATAAACTCTATTTAAAAAGGAGGTCTGATTTATATGAAAATGAAAAGAAAGATGCTTCAAATGCTTGTAGTAGGAACGGTTACCTTATCCACTCCATTTATTGTTTCAGCAAGTGACATTGGTCAAAACGCTACTACAAAAGCAAGTGCAGATGAACAATTTAGAGTGTACGTTGTAAATCAAAAAATTTCAGACGTTCTCAAGAAGGATGGAACGAAATCCCAAACAGGAACGGCAACGATTGAAAACCAACCAACTTCAGTTACTTTAAGTGAATATGGATGTAGAAGAGGAAATCATTCAGCAAAAGAAGTTTCAGGTAGTCAAGAAATGTTTTCAGATACATCTGAAGAAACGGTTGTTACACAGAAAATAACAAAATGGTATTGTAATAACTGTGGGACGCAGGGGAAAGATATTGAAGCGGAATTGACGCTTGTTGATAATTAGTGTATATAATGCGGATTCACAAAATATCGTAAGCTTATTAAGCTGAGAAATGTAATATGATACTAAATATGAATGGGGAGTAAGGTGAAAATAAACCTTGCTCCCTTTTGACAAAACTGATAGATATTGATGATTGGACGTAATAAAATGAGTTTACTTATGCCGTCTAAAATACATTTCAAACAATAATCCAAGTCCAGAAATGACAGATAATATTACTCCTGCTGTGTACCAGTTTATTTCATTCGCTAAAAATCTGCTAAATTCCGAAGCCCCTAAAATCATGACTATGCCAACAATGAATAAAATAATCCATATTTTTCTTTTAGTCATTATGAAAACCTCCTTTGATTTTTCTGAATTCAAAGTTTATTCCTCGAAAACTCTTAAACAAATGAAGCATAAATAACATAAATTTCAGCAATTAAAACAAATCCAAGAATTCCATCTGTCATCAAATTATATTGTGTATCTGTTAAAAATATTTTTGAATGTGTTAAGATATACTTTATTTTTTCTTTTCCAGTTAAAATCGTAATTATAAGTAGTAAAATAGGAAACAGAAAAATTTCTATCTTATTTCCAAAACCATCTGGTATTCCATTTGCAAAGTGCATAGGGATAATTTGAGGTAAGAAAAAAACTCCTATTAATGCTAATAAAATACCAAGACTACAAATTCCCCAGGTTAATTTTCTACTTCCTACAAATTTCATAAAAATGCCTTCTTTCTGTCAAATTATAATGTTTTGCTTTTCATGTCCACATTATAACATTTTCATGTCAGTACTACAATAAAATTTTGTGCACCGATCATCTTATAAATTCTTATTTGTTAAGTAGGTATCTGATTCAGCTTACTCTGCTATAGATCTCCGAAATAATATCCAGGTACTTAGGAAATAGCACACCAGCAAGAGTATAAGAATGAATATAATAATGGATACCTGCGTAATTAAAGCTCCAATACCGATATAAGCGGAAATTTCAACGGAAACTGATTGCAAGAAGTACACCGCAACAATAGCGGAAACTATAATGGATACCACTACCGGCAAACCAAACCATACACCTAACTGTTTCATTACAAGACCTTTTATATCCTGTTCCTCGACACCTAATTTGCGAAGCGATAACGATACGGTCCGACATCCAAAAGCTGCTGTAAAGATAAGATGGTAAGACATATTACTTTTAAAACCACAGCACCATAAATCACTGCTGTCTGCAGAATGAAGTTCATACCCTTTCTGCACGCTCAGCATTTATATGGCATCACCACATAAAATCCTTTGCCTTTTCTTCTTACTAAAACTGAACTTCTTCTTTGCTTTTTATTCCTTAACCAATTTATGAATTACAAAATAAACTACTACCATTGCTAGAGATACAACCAATCCAATATAAAACTCTGGATACGCCAACTTCAAACTCTTCTTTTGCTTCCCAAGGAAATTGTGCTGTATAATTAAGACCAATCACATCACAATCGATAAAAAGAGGAATATAGTGTGCTACTTCTCCTGCATCCCCCCTTTCCATGTATATAAATAACCGCCTTTTTCATAAAATGATCCTCCACAAATTAGAATTTGATAAGCTCCTCTAAGAGATTATGTTTCAATTTTCTTCTATGTATTTCACTACTCTATCTATATTTCCGCTTTCATATTCATCATGTGTTAATTCGAAACACTCATCCTTATTAACACTGCTATAGTCTATATACCTAGCAATATCTTCCGGAATTAAAAACAAGTTTACTCCTTCTCGTTTCAGCGATTGTAAATCTCCATGATTGACATCAACAATTACTTCCGCTTCCCAACTTTTCGCTTCAATCACAGACTGTAAATTCTCTTTTAATACAGTACTTCTCTTTTTCTTTAAAATGTTAAAATGCCCATCATGCCCAATCTGTGAATTTCTCCCATTCGTTACATAGGGTACAATAGCTATTTTTTTTATCATTAACTTGTCCTCCTTTTCCACTTCTTATAACTTTTAATTTATACCAACAACTTCAGATTTGTTATTCCCATTTTACCATACTTCACCTATGTTTTCTATCCTTATTAGACAAGGATAATCTGTTTTTGCCTGACTACCCACATTGGTATTAAAAACTTTATCTTTCCATATCTCACTTCTTTTTCGGCTTGTTCCTGTGCTTCTTCAAAAGAAAAACCGACGCATGATTGCTCTAAGCTCAATACATCGGTTTCTTCATCTGACCATGAGCATATTCAGTTGTCTAACTCGTGCAATTATATTAAAACATATTCTAGATGGACAGGCTTCCCATCCTCATATTCTACAGTCATACGTTACATTTTCCCTCCTACCCTTGTGAAATGGACTTTCGGAATAATATCCAGGTGCTGGTGAAATAACAGATCA
>ENA-OPRU01000036-OPRU01000036.1-human-gut-metagenome-genome-assembly--contig:-NODE-36-length-100668-cov-5.115422_pt1 | contig 100668 bp, 116 predicted proteins | sample MGYA00241897_ERZ501888 | MGnify/ENA primary metagenome ERZ501888 (study PRJEB25962, sample SAMEA2042398) | human gut metagenome | biome: human gut; feature: human-associated habitat; material: faeces... | reverse complement strand
CGAAGCCACTCAGCTCCCTCTTCACTCCCGAGCAGAAGCTCACCGCCCCGCCCGAAGCCACTCAGCTCCCTCTTCACTCCCGAGCGGAAGCCCACCGCCCCGCCCGAAGCCGCTCACTTCTTAACATGTTTTTAACGCTTCCCTCGCACCGATTTCCTTGACTTTTAAAAAATCCAGCGCTAAAATCACCAGCATCGTGTAGAAATCGGCGTAAATCCAGGTACGAAACGGGTTTATGCCCTTTTTCTTTCTGTCGGTGCAGACCCGATAAATCAATATCACGAAAGATCAAATATATGAAACAATTACTCATCGGAATCGATGTCGGTTCCACCACTACAAAAATCACGGTCCTCAACAAGACGACCGAATCACTCTTATACTCTGACTACCGCCGCCACCACGCAGACCAGCTTGCAAGCGTCCTCTTTGCGATCCGCTATGCCGACATGGCGGAGGATTCCTTCCACCAGGAGCTCTTAGCAGAAGGCGAACGGATCTTAAAACAGGTCACGGAGGAGAACCGCTACGCCGTGATCCCCGCCTCGAGACCGTATCAGAATGATCCGCTGGTCAACCACAACCTTCCGGAGATGTTCACGAGTCTTGGCATCCCGGTCCTCACCGCAGATGCCGTTCCGGGTGTCAACGACGTGGATCTCACCAACAGCCGTCTCGATGTCGTCAACAACTACCATGCGAGAATGCTCGGATCCGCTGTCATTGCCGCTGAAAATCCACACCTGGAATATGTCCAGATCGTAAGCTTCGGCTGCGGCCATGATGCCTACCTCTCCGATGAGATCATCCGTCTCATGAAACAGGGATCCGGGAAGATCCCGCTCGTCTTAAAGCTCGACGAGAGTGAGATCCAGGGGCCGCTCCGGATCCGTGTCCGATCCTTTATCGAGACAGTCCGGATGCAGAGAGAAAAGCACGAGGAAGCTCCGGTCCATGCCCTCACGGATCCGTACCCGGTAAAGTACGAGAAGAAAGACAGAAAAGAGCGCATCGTTCTGATCCCGAATACCTCCCACGCATTCTGCCGCGTCATGTCGGCAGCGATGGAAAGACAGGGCCTCCGCGCGGAGCCCCTGCCGATCGGGCGGGACGAGGCGATCCGTCTCGGCAAAAAATATGTCCACAATGACATCTGCTTCCCTGCCCAGATCGTGATCGGTGAAGCGCTCGCCGCTTTAAAGAGTGGAAAATACGATGGAAAAGATGTCGCGATCGCAACCGGAAAATATATCGGCGACTGCCGTCTGACGCATTACAGTGCACTTTTAAGAAAGGCGCTCGATGACGCAGGATTTTCCGATGTTCCGATCCTCACAAACGACGATGCGGATTTCCATAACCTCCATCCGGGATTCCGCTTAAATCTCCTCTCCGCGCTCCGGATCGCCTACGCGCTTCCGATGATCGATATTTTGGAGGAGCTGCTCCGGAAGATCCGTCCTTATGAGCTCACAAAAGGAAATGCCGATGCCGCCTTTGAGCAGGCGATGGACGCTGTGATCGACGGACTTTCCAGGCATGGCGTAAACGGCGCAAAACACGGCTTCGAGATCATCGAGGCGAGAATGTCCGATGTCATCCAGAAATCCTACTTCTACCGGGATATGCAGGTCCGTGAGTACCATTTACATAAGCCGCTCCAGGAAAAACTCTGGTACCGGATGGCCGATCTCTTCTTTGATCTCGCCCACGATGCGGCGGACAAGATCGCGAGTGCTCACCCGCTCTACGACCGCCCGGCGGTCCGCCTTCCGGAGCTTGTAAAGGAGAGTGATCCGATCATCCACCACACCTTCGATGCCGGAGAGGGTGTCCTGATCCCTGGAGAGATCCTTCACCATGCCGCCCACGGCTGCCGTGCCTTTGTGATCCTGCAGCCGTTCGGCTGTCTGCCGAACCACGTCGTCGGCCGCGGAATCTCCAAGCGCTTAAAGGAGCTCTACCCGGACATCCAGATCCTTCCTCTCGACTACGATCCGGATGTCAGCTTCGCAAACATCGAGAACCGGCTTCAGATGCTGATCATGAATGCGAGGGAGCAGGAGGCGGAAAAAGACAAAACAAAATAAAAGCTGCGAAAAACTACTGACAGTATCGAAGGGGTTGTCGCAACAATGCAACAGCCCCTTCTTTTTATTATGCAATGTTATTATTATCCTTTCTTTAATCCAAAACCCCAGAATCGGTTACTGGTCCTTTAATCAATTTTCCATCTCCATAAAAATATGTTTTACGTTCATAATAACCTATGTCATCTTGATCCCCACCATAACGAATCTTTCCTGAAATTGTAACGGTATCATATTTTCCTGCAACCGCAGCAGCTACACTTGCCGCAACTCTTACACCAACCCATGGCGCTGCAGCAGCTATAACTCCTGCAATGACAGCAGATGTAAGACCTCCTGTCTCTATCTCCTGTGTTGCCATATCCTGCCATGCTTCCCACTTGATTGTTCCTGATCTCCCACTATTAGCTGTTGCAAACTCATTTATATTTAAGCTTTGTCTGATATATCCAGTCTCGCATAATTTTATATTGTCAACAAATATTGCTCCATTATAATTTACAATTGTATGCAATATTGCCCCATCTTTTCCTTTGACATACACAATAGTTTTTTCGCTGCTGTTTTCACGTTTCAAAATATAATTATCTGTTTCCAGATAATTGTCTGCTACATTCATTGTTGTTGCATATGTAGAAACAAACATTGTAGAAATAAGAAGACAAGATAAACATAATGTTAAAAATATTTTTTTCACAGAACTTCCTCCTTTGCTTTTAGATAAATCTCCATCTTAAAATTTTAATAGATTCATTTTTTACCAATTCTAGCTGCTGTTATTACTGCAATCGTTAATACTATGTAACTCCAAATTTTTCCATTTGTATGCAACCAAATTCCACCGCTAAATATGACAACCGGAACATTAATAAATAATTTTTCAGACAACGTCAAAGAACTTTGCTGTACTATCTCAGGAATAGTAAAGAACAAGATTGTTACACCCGTTAGCCTGAGAACAAACTCATGATCCATCCCCGTTTTATCAAATACATATGCAACAACAACAATAACTGTTATAATCAAGTATGCCTTACACAGCAATATTTGTTTTTTTTTATCTCTGAACATTTATTTTCCTCCCTTCCAATGCTCAACATATTTTTTTCAACACTTTTACATATGTATTGCGTTATCAGAGAAACTAATTAGCACAGCTATTTTCCAGTATTCTGTCCATAAATTGGTATGACCTACTCGAATGTTAGAATATCATGATCGGAAACAGGGATATATTCGGCTGAATTTTTTAATCCAATTCTCAAAAAGTCGATTTTTTTAATTCGTTTTTCTTTTTCACTATATGTAACAACCATGGTCCGCTTAGTAAAAAGGAAGAGAATATTGGAATTTAAAGTTCCGGCTTCAGAGTCCTTATTGCGTTGTATAAACTCTATATGATAAACTGTTTCTTCCTCACCTTTTTCTACATTGATATTTTTTACATTTGTCATATTCAATTCTTCCCATATACCGCCTATGATGCTTTTTAAATTGTTGCCAGTGGGAATAGAAACGTCTGAGGGGACATCTTCTGGTGAACCGCCATTAAAAGCAAGTTTTCGACCATTTTCAAATGACTCGAATATGTCAACAATTTTTCGATTTCCGTTTCCTTCGAAGTTATATGTTGTTCTTTTGTAATAAAAGCCATCTCTACGAGTTTCATATTCATATTCAACAAAAACTTTTGATGTGGAATCACCTTCTTGCAATGTTGATTCATGAGTAATGAAGCCTTGCTGACTGTTAAGCGTTGCTCTCCACATACTATTGAGCTTTCGAGCTTTTGTTGGAAATAGCCCCCAAATCACTATAAAAAGAATACTACCTATAATGCTTAGATATATAATTTTTTTCATAAATCAATTACTCAATTATTAAAGTGTATTTCTGCTGCAAGTCGTTAATTAATGATTCCCTGTAGTCTTGCCATAATTCGTCGCTCTTTAGACTGTTAATAAGATGATTGACATTAAAAAAATTTTCTTTCTTATCATCTAAAAATTTTTGAATTATAGCATCCATGCAGATTCTGCGGAATATGCACTTTAACCAGTTACATCAAAAAAAACACATAAAAATCACCTCCTATAAATAGGATTTACTATACCTCTAGTGTAACAGGAATAGTAATAGTGTGTCAATTTACATTTTTATTAAGAATAATATAGATAATAGATGTCATCGATCATTTATAACAGTCGTTATATAAAAATCCATATTATGATTTCCAAAACTATATTATTTGAGCTTTTGATAAGGCTTTTGAGATGGGAAAATCAAACGACCTGACGAACTTTCATTTTATAGAAGGCCGTTCTATTTGTCATGCCCGCATAAAAGCGTGCATGCTTCAATTTAAGAAATACCGTCGGTGGTCTTTCCTATAAAGTTAGAAACATGCGCCGCCAGGTGCACTAAAAAAAAGAAGAGGCATGAATTGCACAAAATCCATGTCTCTTCTTTTTTCTGTTATGCCTGCGGTAAGACTTTTTCCGGCTTCTATTCTTCCGCCATCTTCAGATAACGCCCCGCATTCAAATGCGTCGGATCAAGCTGCATCGCGTTCCGGAATGCCTCTGCTGCCTTTTCCTTATCTCCGAGTCCCAGATATCCGAGTCCCATCAGATAATAGCAGTGCGTCTTGTTTCTCTTATCCAGGTCATCATCAAAGATCATGAAATCCGGGAGGGAAACTGCAAAGTACTCAACGCGCATCTTGTCATACAGATGGCGCTCTCCGTAGTCGAGCAGACGGTAATATCTCGATTTTGCCTCCACCGGCAGACCAAGTTTCTCTTTTGCAAGTCCCTGATAGTAGATCATGTCGGCCGGCTGGTCATTGTAGTACATCATTCCTGCCGGTTCATCCGTTCCGATCGAAGCTGCCTCATACTCTTCCTTCGCCTCATCGTTCTCCCCGAGATGCTCTTTTGCAAGTCCGAGATAATAATGGATGTGGTTATCCTTCGTTCCTTCCAGCTTTCCTTCCCCGAGGTTCTCCGGATATACCAGCGCCTTCTCAAGGATCTCTTTTGCCTCGCTCCAGTGCTCTTTTGCGATTTCCGCTTTTCCGAGCTCCAGGAGAGAGGTCGTATACTGGGTCGTAACCTTTCCTTCTCCGCCTTCCCACGGATGGAACCGGTGCGCCATGATAAAGTCATATGCCTCTTTATAATGGCCAGAGAGATTTAAGAGCGTGACATATTCGATCATCAGATCATCCCGCTGCATAAAGATCTCTTTTGCCTTTTCATAGCGGGAAAGTCGCTCAGCGACCGGCATTTCCAGTTTCCGGTACAGCTGGTCAAGCTCCAGGAAGATTCTCGCATCGTTCGGTGCAAGTTCTGCTGCCTTTTCCAACGCTGCCTTTGCCTTTTCCGGATCTTCTCTCTTGTTGTAATATGCCAGGGAGAGATTTCTCCATGTGATCGCAAATCCCGGCTTCTTCTCCGCCGCAGTCTCCCAGCAGCTGATCGCCTGATCGTACTGCAGCTTGTCATACCAGAGGTTTCCAAGGTAATAGAATGCATTTGCCCCGTCCGGATCTTGTTTCTGCGCATCGGTCAGAACAAGGATGTCCTCCAGCTTATTCGGGAAGCAGTAATCCGTACTGCAGTTTTCTGCCTCTTTGAGCACTTTCAGGATCTCCTCATGGGAAGCTCCCATCTTTCCGAGATCATATGCTTCATAGTACTTTAACATCGGCCAGCTCTCACTGCATTCGCGGAGTGTATCAACCGCCTTGTCGTATGCCCCGTACTCCGCAAAGTCTCTCGCCGCCATCAGATACGTCTCATGGAAGTTTCTGGAGAGCTTATTGACCTTCGCGCGGATCTCTTCTGCATGGTCCGGATCCAGATATGCGGATTCCAGCATGGAGACATAATCAAACGGGTCGATCGCAAGGTTCTCGCTGACTGCCGCTTTCGCTTCTTCCGTTCTTCCGAGTCTGCCGAGAAGATATGCCCGGAGTCCTCTCGCCTTGATATTGTGCGTATTCTTCACAAGGCCTTTTTCCGCGAGTTCCAGTGCACTCTCAAAGTTTCCTCTCATCGCCTCGATGCACGCCAGGTAATAGAAGCTCATCTCCTGCTGCTCATTGGACCAGGTCGCCTTATAGAATGCATCAAACGCCTCGTCATAGCGCTCCTGATAAAACAGGGATAATCCGAGGTTGTAGTACGGCTCGGAATCATACGGGTTCGGATTCTTCCAGGTCGCACGTTTGATCGCTGTCCGGAAATGTGCCTCAGCAGCCTGAAAACAGCCTCTTCTCATCAGGAGCGAACCGTATGCATTGTTGATCCGGATATCGCCCGGGTCACGTTTCAGACCTTCCAGATAGTATGGGTCCGGGCGGTATGTCGCATGGCGGTACTGCTCAATGTGAAGTCCTGTCAGGAACAGCTCTTCATTTGACATGATCTCCTCCGGATCTTTCGCTGCCTCCGCCGGATCCGGAACCTTCGGGATCTCTTTTTTCGCCGGTGTGTAGGAGATCATCTCTCTCGTTCCGTCGAGAACGCGGACCGTAAGTTTTGTCTCGTCCTCAACAACCTGATCCAGATGCGTCTCAAACGGAGCAACCGGGGAGATCGTTCTCTTTTCATCCAGAAGGACCTGTCCCTCATATGTAAGGATGACTCGGGCATCCGGATATTCCTGCGTTGTGTATGCAGCAACACGGATCCCGCTCTCATCCGCATCAAGTCCGACCATCGCCTCGATGCTGGCGTTCTTTACAGCTCCGACCGTCTTATAAGGCATGAAATACTGGGTAAACCGCTTTTCCTCCATCGGTTTTAACCAGGTGAAATCCGGCTGGTTATCCGTATAGACGCCGGTCATCAGCTCGACATACGGACCATCCTCATCTGTCAGGTTTCGGTCCCAGGCCTTTCCGAAATCGCCGCATCCCCAGGTCCACTGCTTCTTTCCGGGAGAAATATGATGGTCGGCAACATGAAGGATTCCTGCCTGTTTCTGGTAATCGTATCCGCCGACAAAGTTAAAATCACTCTTTTCCGCCATGTAGGAGGTCGGAACCGGAATGTTTTTGTAACGGGAAATGTCAACACCTTCGCTGTAGTCATGTTTGTAATAAATACCCGTTGCGATCGGGAATCTTGAAACGTCACGTTTTCCATGATCCATCACAGCATGGACATCCGGCGGGAAGATCGACTGTGTGTGATCGTTGACCGGGACAGCCGGGTTTGCCCACCAGAGGAAGGTCTGCGGTGTGGAAGTCCGGTTATAGAGCTGACCTTTGATCTCGATATAGGCTTTTCCCGGATAGAGGGTAAAGCTTGTCTCGCCTTTTGTTCCGTACATCTGATCGACGTCGCTGACACGGCATGTCTTTGATCCGTCCGGATTCTCGATCAGAAGATAGTCGACCGGTGAGAAGGTCGTCGGGCGGTGGTGCTGCGGCCAGTTGAACTCGATTCCTCCGCTGATCCACGGACCGCAGAGGCCGACAAGAGCCGGTTTGATCACATGGTTGTAATAGACAAAGTCATAATGATTCGTCTTGTCGTACGCTCTCTGGATCCTGCCTCCGAGCTCCGGAAGGATCATGACTTTCAGATACTCATTTTCCAGCCAGACGGCATGGTACGTCTTATCTTCTTTCTCATCATAAATCTTTTCGATCGTCGGGTACGGATAGATCCGGCCGGAGCTTCCCTGATAAACACGGCTCTCCAAAAACATAGGGTTTTTATCTGCTGCTCCGATCCCATAAGTAGGAATGACCACATTTTCTTCCCAGATCTTCACTCCACTCATAATTCTGACCTCCTGCTGTTTTCTATTCTCGTTCCTGTATTGTACGGAATTTTCAGTTCAGAAAATTCATCTCCCTGAACGGCAACCACATCTCCCTGCTTTCGTTTCAGGAACTCTCTTATTTTTCGTTCTTGCTTATACTATACTGTAATTACTCCTGTTTTTCATTACCTTCAGTTGCCATGTAATTTCAAAAAATTGCTCTCATCATTCTTGACCTTTTTCCCGTTTCTCTTTATAATCGAAACCAGTACTGCGCATCCCGGCTCTTTCATTCCGGAAGTCATCTTCCGCACCATGCGCACATCGTAACCAGCCGTCAGATCCTGCCGGATCCGTCTTTGAAAGGAAGGTGGAAACACTCCATGATCTCTACCGAAAAAGGGATTCTCCCCGGTTCCGACTATTATGTCTATACCCCAAGTGCCCAGGCGCAGTCCTTATTTTTTTATCCGCTGATCATCGGAAATTTTTCCTACAGCGATGATTACAGTCTCCGCCGCACTGCGTTCGACAATTTTCTTCTCATGTACATCAAGCGCGGGGAATGCATCATTGAGCTGAATGATCAGGTATTCCGGGCACTTCCCGGCCAGATCGTATTTCTCGATTGTTATCATCCCCATGCCTACAGAAGCTCGACGCCCTGGGAATGTGAATGGATCCACTTTGACGGTCCTATGGCACGTGCATTTTATCAGGCGATCATGAGCAGTTCCGCTCCGGTCATCAGTCTGAAAGACACCTACCGGTTTGAGCGGTATCTCCATAAGATCTATCTCCGTTTCCGGGAACATCTCCCGTTAAAGGAGGCATTGTTTAACAATTACATTGTCAACATGCTGACCGAACTTTTTGTCAGTCGCGACCACGAACACCCGGAGGCTGTCTCTGGCGGCATCATCGAGGACACGATCACCTACATCAACAATCATCTGACGGAGATCCTGTCCTTAAACGATCTCGCTTCCCAGGCTTCTTTAAGTCCTTTTTATTTCAGTCGTCTTTTCAAAAAAGAGACTGGATTCTCGCCGCATGAATACGTGATCCTGACACGGGTAAACAATGCAAAATATCTTCTGAACTTTTCGGAGATCCCCATCAAGGACGTCTGCTTCCAGACCGGTTTCAGCAGTGAGAGCAGCTTCTGTACCACCTTTAAAAAGGTGACCGGACAGACGCCGACCGAATACCGTCTCGCCTGTAACCAGAATCGAACCTGATCGGATCATATCATGCGAAAAGGGCTGCCGGAATCATTCAGGCAGCCCTTTTTATGAGAGGATTTACAAAAACAGGACTCGGTCTCTTTTTATTCTGCCGCTTTTCCCATTACTTCTTTGTAGTTTTCCGGTGTTACGACAACTGCATCGACTGCTGTCTCCTGCGGAACGTCCTTGCCAGCGATCACATCATACAGAACCTCAACAGAACCGGTTCCTACGGAGTCAGATGAGAAGTATGTTGCTGCCTTCATGCAGGTACCGTCAGCGCCTTTGTTGTTCCACTCGTCTTTTGCCATGTAAGCACCAAGACCTACTACGCATGCATCTGCATCAAGACCTGCACTCTCAAGTGCACGGACAGCACCGATCGTACCTTCCTCGTTTGCACCTGTTACCATCCATTTCTTGATCTCCGGATGTGCTGTGATAACGGATGTCGCCGCTGTGTTTCCTTTATCGGTCGTTCCGTCATAGTCTGCTTTAAAGATTCTTTCTGTCGGGAAGTCCGGGCAGCCTGCTGTGAAGTTATCATACTCACCTTCTGCACGCGGTACGCAGGAAGAAACGGTATCCATTGTCAGGATCAGAAGACCACTTGTCTCATCTTCTACAAGACCGTTGTCTTTTGCATATGCTGCAAGCCAGTCGCCGTTTGCCTGTCCGATGACGTAAGCATTGATTCCTACCCACGGAGCGATCTTTTCACCGGCGTCGTTCTGAAGTGCATCATCGGCTGCAACGATCGGGATGCCTGCTTCTTTACACTTGTCAACGGCAGCCTGGGACATTGTCTGGTCCGGGATACAGGTTACGATTCCCTTTGCCTGGTTTGCGATCGCGTTATCGATTGCTTTCAGGTATTCTTCCGGGCTCATCTTTGCATCTACGAAAATGAATTCATCTCCATTTTCCTCTACTTTCTTCTGTGCTGCTGCGCCCTCATCAATGAACCAGGTCTGGTCGCCGGCTTTGTAAATACCGTAAACAACACCTTTTTCTGATGATCCTGCATCTGCTGCCGCCGTGTCAGCTGCTGCTGCGGTGGTATCAGCTGCTGCCGCTGCTGTTGTTGCGGATGTGTCGGAGCTGCTGCATCCGGCAAGTGCCGTTGCTGTCAATAATGCGGCTGCTGCAAACGCTGCTGTTCTTTTCATCTTTTTCATAATAAAACCCTCCATTTATAAAATTTATTTTGTTTACATAATTGATACAATGATGTTGGGATCAAAAATCCGCTTGCACCGGATTTCCGGCCTTTGGTCCCTGGTATCTACAGGTTCTTCATGGAAGCTGCAAGCAGGTCTTTCTCTCGCTTCTGTTTTCTGATGTAGTCAGTTGTCAGAGCGAAAAGAAGAAGTCCGCCTTTTGCGACATACTGCCAGAAGCTTGGAACGTTTACCATCGTAAGTCCTGTGTTGAAGGACTGGATCAGGATGATACCGAGGATCGTGCCGCCCATGTTGCCGACACCGCCGACGAAGGATACACCGCCGAGGATAACAGCTGTGATCGCATCAAACTCGAGGTTGACGTTTGCGGCCGGCTGTCCGGAGTTCATACGTGCCGCGAATATGATGCCGCCGATCGAGCAGAGGATACCCATCATCACATAACAGGTTGTGATGATCTTTTTCGGATTTAAGCCTGCAAGTCTTGCTGCATCCATGCTGCCGCCGATCGCATATACGCTGCGTCCGAATTTCGTCTTTGCAAGGATGATACCGAATACGACGATGCAGATGATCATGATCCATACAGATACCGGAATGTTTAAGATCCTTGCTTTTCCGAGAAGAAGGAATGTCTTATTGCTGATGGATACCGGTTTTCCTCCGCAGATGATGTAGGCAAATCCACGGATGATGGACTGTGTTACGAGTGTTGCGATGAATGCCTCCAGATGGATCTTGTTGACCATGAATGCATTGAAGAAGCCTACGGCTGCTCCGCAGACGATCGATCACAGCTGCCGCGAACGGCATTCCCTTTGATACGAGAAGTGCTGCTACAACTCCCGAAAACGCTGCAAGTGAACCAGGAGACAGGTCGTTCTGACCGGCAATGATCAGATATGTATGTCCGACTGCGACCATTCCGACGAGGGATGCCGCGATCAGGATGTTGATCATGTTTGTGACGGACAGGAAGTTTTTATTCAGGCAGGTAAACAATGCAAATACTACAATGATCGCTGCGATCAGAACAAGCTTGTCGCCATCAATATGGATCCTACTTTTTTTCTTTGTACTCATGCTTCTTTTACCTCCCCGATCATTCCCATGCTGAGAAGTGTGCTCTCAGTTGCATCTTCTGCTGAAATCTCACCGACGATCCGCCTTGCACGCATGACGATGATCCGGTCGGATAATCCCATGACTTCCGGCAGTTCGGAAGAGATCAGGATCACGCCGAGTCCCTGTTTTGCGAACTGGCAGATCATCTGGTAAAACTCGGACTTTGCACCGACATCGATTCCTTTTGTCGGTTCATCCAGGATCAGGACCTTCGGATTCGTGCTGATCCAGCGTGCAACGATGCATTTCTGCTGGTTTCCTCCTGACAGCTCCACGATCTTTTTCTTTGCGGAAGGCGTCTTGATCTTGAAATTTTTAATGCCGTCTTCTGCGATCTTTTCTTCCTTCTTTGCATCTACAAAGCCGAGACTGTTGGAGTTTTTGTCCAGCATGGAAATATTGATGTTATCACTGATATCAAGGTTTGAAAGAATTCCCTGAAGTTTTCTGTCCTCCGGTACGAGAACGATCCCGTGTTCCATCGCTTCATGCGGAGATCGGTTCTGGATCATCTTTCCCTCGAGAATGATCTCTCCGCTGCGGATCGGATCCGCGCCGATGATCGCTCTCATGAGTTCTGTCCGTCCTGCACCGACAAGTCCGGAAAATCCAAGCACTTCACCTTTTCTGAGGACGAAGGAATTCTCTTTCACATAGTCGGAAGAAACATTTTTTACTTCCAGGAGAACCTCTCCGATCTCTTTGTTCCTGTCGAGATTTTTGTAGATATCTCCGAGATCACGTCCGACCATCATCCGGATCATCTCCGATTCCGGGACCTCACCGGTCTTTACTGTCGTCACATAATGACCATCCTTGAAGATCGCCACTTTGTCGGTGATCCTCTGGATCTCATCCATTCGGTGAGATACATAGATGATGATCTTGCCTTCCGCTTTCAGCTTTTCGATGATCTTAAACAGAGCATCGATCTCTGAATCGGAAAGGGATGCTGTCGGCTCATCAAAGCAGATTACCTTCAGATTCTCTCTCGAATATGCCTTCATGATCTCGACCATCTGCTGGTAAGCGATACTCAGATCTTTGACTTTTGTCGACGGGTGGATCGGAAGACCAAAATCTTCAATGATCTTTGATGCCATCTGGTTTGCTTTCTGGGTATCGATGAATCCAAAACGGTTGACCGGCATTCTTCCGAGATAAATATTCTCTGCGACCGAAAGCTCCAGAAGAATCTGACGTTCCTGATAGATAACGGAGATTCCTTCTTCGATCGCCTGATGCGGGGACTGGAAATGTTTTTCCACACCGTCCAGCAGATATTTTCCGCTTGTCGGCTGATAATCTCCATTCAGCACTTTCAGAAGTGTGGATTTCCCCGCTCCGTTCTCTCCAAGGAATGCCAGAACCTCGCCTGCATATGCCTTAAACGAAATATTATCCAGTGCTTTTACACCAGGGAAATATTTACAGATGTTCTGAAATTCCAACATACTGCTCATATTGCGTTCCTCCCTTTTTCACTGTCATTTTGAGTCTTTTCTTTTTTCGTACTGTATTGGCAGTCACTTCAGAAGATAATTTCTATTGTGCCTTTCGCTTTATTTACTTTATATTATAGAAACAAACTATCCAGCATTTACAGTACCTAGAGGGTTCAAATGTAGGAATAATCGAGAAATAAACGACACCCACACAAACTTAACCACCTCTATCTACTGTTCAAAACCGTCTTCAATCACATCGCCCGTAGAATCCAAAAGAACCGAGTTGCGAGCTTTGCGATAGATGGTTTGTCCCTGAATTGTTTTACCGGAACTGTCTTTGATTGGGTTTCCACTTGAGTCCTGGATGTTGTCTAAGAACACGAACTCATTAGGATATCCTGCGAAAGCCGTTCCGGTAATAATTGTACCATCTGCTTTGTGTGCTGTATAGCCCTTTAGCAAAGCTTCTTCCGTAACAGTATCGCCGGTAAGGTCGATCAAAACTTTATTGCCGAATACGACTTTATTCGCAGCCATTTGACAAAACCTCCTTATCCGATTGTAACAGTCTTTCCTCCGGCAGAGTTATCGGTTTCTACATATGGGATTGCCTTAACTGTAACCTGAGATAAGCAGTTGTACTCTTCATCGGGCATGATCGTCTGAGCTTCTTTGGACGGTGTTACTTCCTTGCTCTGTGGCTTCATATCCTCAGAACCAGACATGGCACCCTCAACGCCAAGAATCGTCACACCCTCACGAATGTTAGTAGCAATAAGCTTTGCCTGTTCGGTGGCGTCAATAGACACCTTACCAGAGCCATCATGATAGCCTTGCGGTACTGTATATTCTCCAGCCACAGTTGAGATGATACCCTTGACAGCGCCGTTGTTCTTCATAGTACCTGTAAGCTTACTTCCACGGGCGTGCGCAGTCTTTCCTACGAGAATCTCAGCGACAGCCGCAGTATCTTCGGAAGTATCGCTGTCGAATGTACAGGTACCCGTGATCTTTGCACCACTCTTATCATGAGCAGTAATACCTTTGAGGACCTTATCTGCACTGACGGAATCGCCAGTAAGATCGATAAGGACATCCCCCCCGTAAATGACTTTGTTTACATTCATATTTGCCATAATGTTTAGTCCTCCATGACACTTTCATTATTTTTCTTTATCAGCAGTCTTGTTGTACTGGGATGTACTGATTCCAAGGATAACACCAAGGAAAGTATCAACCGCAGTGATGGTTCCGACTACCTGCTCTCCATACGGGAGACCCCAGATTCCAGCCAGTGCAAAATATAATGTACCAGCAGCCGGAAGCAGATACATAGCAATCCACTTAAGGATGTCGTATGTCTTGTTACTCATGCTCATTGTGCTCTTCCTCCTTCTCTATAAATTTATGAATCGGGAGTTTGTCCACCTCCTGCATAATTCGCTTTGCTGAACCATTCCCGCCCATACGTTCGTAGGGTTCATAGAGATACACTCTCAGATTCTCATATTCATCCTGGGTTACACACCCACGGTCAATATACGACATTCCAAGATACATGATCCTGTCATGTGCCAATCCAATAAGCATCTCTGTTTTTACATCTTTTTGCTCGCTTTTCTTTTGCAAATAGGCCCACAGCCCAGAAGATGCAAGAACTGAGCTAAAGATCGTAAGTACAACCTGAAACCATGGTTCCATCGTTTTCCTCCTTCTTTATGTGCAATCATGCAGACCTATCAGAAACAATCAGCTTCTTGTTGACTATTGTGATTTCCTTACTAAATAGGTCTTCGTAAAGCTGTATTAAATTCTTTCGTTGTTCTCTGGATAAGAGTTTATAATGTCCTCCCATCCAACCGCGAAACATATTTTCGACATTGTCGTAATCCGCTTCTTCATTTTCAACCTTAACGGCAAGTTTCTTGAGTTTTCTACGCATTGCGGTAACTCGATCCGGGTTTATTCGTTTGATGACTTTACCTGTATCCGTAAGTGTGTACTTGATTTGCAAGAATTTGTATTTGCTCGAAATCTTAACGATTCTGGTTTTCTTACGATTGATATGGATTCCAAGTTCGGCTGCTATTTTACAGACGTTTTCGAGCAAGTTTTCAAGCTCTTCTTTACTGGGATTCATGATGTACCAATCGTCCATATACCTTCCATAAAATTTCTGCTGACGCACATACTTGACGTAATTGTCAATCGGATATGGATAATAAATTCCAATGACTTGTGAAAGTTGATCCCCAATATTGACGGACTTCTCCATCCACTTTTCGCCAGTGAGCTTCTCTTTTGGAATATTCCGATACTCCAGTTTATTGAAAGTATCGATCATACAGGTCTCGTATTCCTCGTCAGACATATACGAAACATCGATCTGGAAACCCTTAAATATCAACGTTAAAAGCCAGTCAATAAACTCATCGTCATTGAACAGCTTCAACAATTCTCGTTTAGCAATCTCATGGATAATATTGTCATAGAACTTTGAAAAGTCACCGAATAGAATATAACCGTCATTTCCGTATAATTGGTAGTATTTGTGGAGATGGATTTCGAATCGTTTTCTCTGTTGTGAAATTCCGCGCCCCTTGATAGATGCGCAGTTATCATAAATGATATGTTTTCTAACTTCTGGAAGTAAAACCTCATCGCACAGAGAATGTCGGACAATGCGATCGCGGATTTGAATGCTTGTAATAGGTCTTATTCGGCCTCTTTCGTGCAGCTCGAATTCCTGTGTCGGTCCATTTTGAAGTGTCCGATTTATTAGATCATCTTGGATTTCGAATATGTACCGCAGGAAATTCATCATAAATTTTTGCGTCGATTCTTTCCACTTGCTGCTCTTCACAGAGACCTTATAAGCCCTATACAAGTTATTGGCGTCACAGACAATCTCCTCGTAGTTCATAACCTATTCACCGTTATAACAATACTTACCGTAGTAAATTGTATTAGGCTTTATTATTTATCCTTGCGGAACGGATAGCATCTCCTTCTTCGTTGGTTAATCGAAGAATCCGGACGAACTCCATTAGAGTTCGAAGCGTTGTTGTAGTTCGTATTGCCATTGTTGTTCACATTGGCAAAGTTAGCCGAAGAAACGACGCAATTTTTAGATGTTACCCTTTTTCTAACCGCGACTTAATCGCCATGTCTCTTTGACGCCACCTTTTTATCAATCCGATTTCTCGGTCGATAGCTTTAACATACCGGTTGTATAAATTCAGATCTACATCAAATATTTCAACAACCCGTTGTAACTCATTGATGAGCTGCTCGCAATTTACAATGGCCGCATTCTGGTAATCTCTCCTGGTCTCGTACTCGTGCATTGTCCGTGGGTAAATAGTGTTTGCCGCCCTAACATTGCTCGTTATCAAGGAAGCACATTGGTTTATTTTCGATTTGAAACTCCGCATCAGTTCTCTATACTTAGCAAAGTTTTCTTCCGAAATTTCTCCATACGCATACTTCTTCCGAACAAAGCTGTCCACATCCTTAACACCAAATCCCCTCTGCATAAGGAGTATCAGCATATCATGCAACTCGATCGAGTACGTAATCGCTTCGAATTTTGACTCTTTCCTGTCGCCTAACAGAACGCTCATTCGTAATCTTTACCGGTGATCTCAGCGAACTCCTCTTTGGTGATCCAGCCCATCTTCACCGCATTACGAACCTTGGTCTCATTCCACATTTTCATGCGGTACCAAAGCTTTACTTTACTGTAATTCTTGCTATGTTCCATGGTGATCCTCCTTCTTAAAGCTCTACATTGGACATCATTGCAATGTAGGCGATGTCAGACTGCATTTTGGTTCTGGCGAATTCCTCCTCAGAAATATCTCTAAGGACAAACCAGTATTCCCCGGGAATCTGCTCAACGATCTGAACCAGTTCCATGTTCGGATGAACAGTCTCAGTTGTTCCGTCGCTGATAGTAACCGGAGAGCAGTTATCTGCAAATACAGATTCCTCAATCTTTTCTGTAGAAATGAAATTGTTTCCGTTCAGCTTAAGATTGGAAATCTCACTTCCATCACCGAGGGTAATTTTATAGATTTTCTCTTCCATGATTAAAAGCTCCTTTCAAAAATAAAAACGGGGCACAAGGCCCCGCGATTTTAATTAACCAACCGGGAAGACCGGACGAACTCCATGAGAGTACGAAGCGCCGGAGTAGGACGAAGCGCCATTGACGTTCACATAGGCAAAGGGAGCCGAAGAAACGACGTCTCTTAACCACTGGTTGTAAGATCTGTTTACGATGAATCTCGGGCATACCATGAACAGCGCCAGCTGAGTCTTGCTGATTGTGTAGATACTCGGAACGGTTGAACCATCAGAAGTTGGACTGAAATGAAGATGTCCATACATCATAGGTTCGTTCGGGAGCTCAATGCTGGAATCGAACCATGCTCCACCGGACGGTCTTCCGTTTGCAACAGCATTGCACAGGTATTCTCTGTGAGTAAGAACAGAACCCTGGAAAGCCGCATTAACGATTGTCTTTGCATTCTCCAGGTTCTTTTTATACATCTCAGAACCAACGTATCCACCAGTTGTAACATTGGTAGTATTCATCTGTGCATTGTAAAGTGCTTCATCCGGCATGATAACAAGATGATGGCTGGTAAATGCAGTGTCACCGCAGTTGTACCAGTAATCCATATCAACGATACGCCAGATGCGGCCTCCGATATTCCAATAATCGCCAAGGAACATTCCTTTAAAGGAACCATCCTTAATAGCAGCTTTCTGTACCGCTGTCAGAGCTGTTCCGAGATTCTTACCTCTGAAGATAACCCGGCGAAGCTCCACTGGAGCAAAGCTGTCCAGCATAGCAAAGAGTGCATCTTCAGCGGCGATAGCCTTGTTTCCGTCCGTAGTCCCGACGAGTAATTTGTTACCGGTTACCAGCTTGTTAATCTGGGTGAGTTCGGAAAGATTTACTCCTCCGATAAAATCTTTGGAACTTAAAAGACCGATTAACGCCTTTGCTAAAGCATCTGCCGCAATGGTCTTTGTCCCGTTAGGTCCGTCAAGCAGGAAAATATTACTTGCTGCTAACTCCTGGACCTTTTCGTAGTCTGTGATTTTCATTTAATGAATCCTCCTTTATTTGATGACAAAAATAGCCCGACCTTCGATAACATCACCATTGCTGTCACGGAGAAGATCACTGGAATATGTACGTCCAATGACAGTATCCAAATTGCTGTCAGTAATGGGTGCGTCCGAAGAATCGAGCACGTCTCCGTAAGTACGGTATCCATTGTCGTAAAGCTTCTGATATACCGTGTATTCGTTTTCAAGGTTGGAACTGAACTGATTAAGAATGTCTATCTGCTCCTGCAACTCCAGCAGCTTCTTAGCAAGGCTTGCCGCCGTATTGCTATCTAACAGTTCCTGTAACTGATCAAACCATTCTCGAAATTCTGTTTCCGACTTCTGTTTCCAGTCAGCCATTTCCGCAGTATTGATGCTTGTATATTCATTGAACCACGCCTCCCATTTTTCTTTCCAATAGGTACTTGTGGCTTCCATATCTGCTGTATGCTCCGAGTACCAAAGATTCCACTGAGCTTCCCATGTCAAATATGCCGACTGAATCTCCTCAGTCTGTGCCAGAAACCAGGTAGACCACTGCTCTTTCCAAAACTTATTTGTTTCTTCCATATCAGTAGTCTGCTTTTCGTAGAACTCTTTCCACTGGTCCTGCCATTGAGCAATCAAATCATCGATTTCGACCTTGTCCAATGGGGCCGTTACGAATGGACACTCCGAAGTTCCAACGCAGTTCGTGATGTTTGCCTGTCGAATAGAAGTAACTCCGGCGCCGACATAAATATACGCCAGTGGATATTGCCAGCGATCATTTGTCTTCACCATCGTAGGTTTCATTGGATTCGATGCTGGGGTTCCTTTAATGATTTTGATGTCATTTGCTCTGACGGCCTCTCTCGAATCCACTTCAAGTACAACGGCATCATATCGGTTCAGCAGAATCTCGGACTGTGGAACTACTAACGGTAACAGAGCGTCATTCAGCGTCCAAGTGTGATTGAACCAGGCTCGTCCGATACCAACGTTGATAATCATTGCTTCCGATTCTTTTACAACCATTGCAGTTCCGACATGCTGCAAGATTCCGTCCTGAATGATTCCATCGAAAATACTGGACATCTGAATAGCATCGTAGCGCCGATCTCCTTCTTTTGAATTATAAAATCCAAATGTTACACTCACTTCTTCATCACGCTCCTTCCTGTTCTATAGTCTTAAAAGTCGGATAGACGGAATAACCGTCCTTATCTTCTGAGCGAACAATTTCAAGAATACGAGCTTTTGTCTCGTGTCCGTATTCGTTCGCAATCTGTACAATGTCCCCGTTAAAGAAATCTTTTCCATACTGGAACATGATGGTTGTTTCTGTTTCTCCCTCAAACGAGGTAATGCTCACATTTTCTGCAAGTTTTTCTTTTCCTCTTTGCTGCAACTGAGCCATATACTCAGCGTCGGTCAACGCGTCATCGCTTCCAACATTTGAAGAGATGTCACGAGCGTCCGTAAACAGTTCCCTACGATTCAAACCAGAACCACCGCCAACTGTAGTGTATCTTCGTCCAGCACCCTCGCCTTCTCCGCCAACCAAAGTCACGGTTTTCAACGAAGCTTTAGATTCGATATAGTTACTGTTGATGATATTCTCAAATTTCGGAGAGAATATAACATATGGATTCTCTGTCTGATCGTATGACCTGTCGGAACCGGCATACAGCTCAAAGACAAACTGCTTTTCATCATTCAGAGTAATCTTGAAACCTATACCTTGCTCCTCGCAAATTTTCTGAATGACATCGTACAGATTATCGCCTGTATACTGAGCTTCCAGTTTCAACTTTGTGATTGCCGAGTCGGTTGATTCTTTGAAAATAAAGTTTGAAATTTTTCGATTACTGTCTGACGGAGAAATTACATTCTCATTGAGCAATGTTTTAATTCCATTTTGAAGATTTCCGCTTAATAGCTTCTGTCCCCAGACGATTCGCCTATCGAGGATAGATTCTAATGAGCGTCCAGTAACCGTTACATGGTTACCGTCTTCGGTATCGGAAGTAATCTGAATTTTTTCTACGATCATCACATGTTCAGATTCCTTGCTCTGCAAATAGTAGTCCTGTTTGATATAATCAAGAAGACCATCTCGCATTGCTTCATACAGCTCAAAGTCACCATAGGCATAATACCGATCGGTCCAAATGAACGACTCGTACGTATCCACGATAGCGACAGCATCCAGGTCAGTGTTTAAAATCGTCACATCCATAGTGCTTATACCCCCTCGTAGACAATACGGTTCTCAATCTTAAACTGTAAGTTTGTACTTCCGTACTCAGCTGTATAAGCAAATATGTTGTCGCCCTTCGCAAGCTGGAACCAATCTGCATTTTTATCCAGACAGTTCAAGATGTTTGTAGTCTTTCCATTCCTAAGAAGCGTAATCGACTTGTTTCCTTTTACGGTGCAGATGATAATTTCGTCACCTGCTATAATTCCAGAGCCAGTGAATTTCTCCAATTTATCGGTATCGATCCGCATCACTTCACGAGTACCGGTATTATAGATTGTGATATTGCTGACTTCACCAATTGCATGAATCGTAATAGTTACACCGATTTCAGCGTCGCCATTATATGCAACCACCTGCTCTGTTTCATTTTTGATTTCTCCCATTTCCAGCAACGGGTCCTGAAGAGATTCGTTACTGAAAGGAAACTCAAACAGTGCCTCTACGCCATAGAAGATGGTCGTATTGAGTCCGTCCTTTCCGGCAGAATAAAAGAAAGGATTCGGACACACGATTGAGATATCCGAACCCTCGTCTTTACTAAATATTGTTGGATCGTTTGATTCGACGTATCCTTCAATCTCCGCCTGCCTGTTATCGGTTTCGATAAGCATGGTAAGTTTCTTTTTAATAGGAAAATACTTGTATGAAAGCTGTCTTACGTCTTCAATGGAATCCTTCCACATATACGCAAGAGAAATAACAATGTTTCGGCTTGGCATCCTTGAGGAATTGAACAGGCTTCCATCGTTTGTAGCAATTTCTGTCGTATTGATGTTCGCTTTTCCTGGTCCCAAGCCAGTTACAGACTTGATGATGAAACCGGATTCCTCCGGTCTCGCCAAATCAAGTCGGATACTATCGCCAAGATAGTTTGTAAACGTGACTGCTCGAATCAAGTTTCCACCATCCTTTCCATCGCCGAGAACTGATTCTTCGTCTGCCGATAAATCTCTGTTCTCGACAGTGCCTTAGGCGAATAGTTATTCTGTGTAAAGTTATAAGAGTTTCCTGTATTCGGATTGGTATCTTCATTTTGAAGATCCTGTCCACGAGATGCTGCAATTCCTGTGCTAACTGTCAATGCCTGTGATCTACTGAACAGTGTATTCAGTCGATGACTCTTCTCCTCAACGTCTGACAGATCCAGAATCGGTCGAATCGTAGGCTGAGTATCAACACCGTTGTCGATCATGTCCTTTACCTTTGCGATTGCGTTTCCAAGACCTGTTTTGGCTGATTTAGCCATGTCCGCACTTGCGTTATATGCCTTTACTGCATAGGTTCCGATTGCATTGACAAACCCCAATCCAAAGAAGTCACCGATGTGGTATCCGACTCTGGAAGGTGAATGCTCGTCTAGTTCATCTTCTGCTGCTTCTGCCGCAGCCCTTGCCATTGCTCTGGCTTTCGCTTCTGCACGATATGTGTTCTCACTGATTCCATCGGCAAAGCCCTCTACCAGGTAAGCACCAGCCTGTTTAAACTGTTCATGGTAGTCCCGGATAGCCGTTACAGAAGCATTAAGATTTCCAGTGAAGGCAGTTTTTACCTCTTCGGCTTTTTCCTTAATGCCGGCAATGAACTTAATCATGCACTGCATTCCTGCATTTTGAAATTCCGGATACTTGTTCGCAATAGCTGTAAGGCACGAACTTAAAATGTTTACAAACGCATTTCTAGTCTCGTAATCTTTCGATTTGATTCCGGCAATGAGCTTGATCATGAGGTTTGAACCAGCTGTATTGAACTGGATTTGCTTGTTGTTTATAGCAGTAACACAACCGCTAATAATATTGGTAATTGCGGTTTTGGTATTTCCGTCCTGAGATTTGATTCCGGTGATGAATTTCGTCATCAATGTAGAGCCAGCCGTATTGAACTGGGTTTGATAGTTTGTAAGGGTCGTAAGTACAGCCTGCATCATGGTCGTAAACGTAGATGTCATATTGCTCTTTTGCGCATTAGCAGCATTGATGAATGTTGTCAACATAGATGTTGCGGCTGATGTCACTCTTCCGCTCGCATCTGTAAATGCGTTAATAAAGCTGTCGATTCCGTTATTTCCAAGCTGTGTAAGTGCTGTACTGAAACCGCTCATACCACTCGTATCCAACTCAGCCATTCCCTTAGCCATCTCAACAAGGCGATTTACCTGTGTGATTACGCTCGACATGATTCCGGTATCAATTCCAGAAATAGAATCTGAATAACTCTTAATTCCACTTCCAAACTGAACCAGACTGTCACCGAAACTGCCAAGATCGTTGTCGCCGGTAAACCAGCTTACAAGTCCTCCTGTATTCGGGATTGTATTGGCAAGTTCTACAAGAGCTTTACCAGCTGTTGCCGAATTCGTAACAGCCGCAGAATCCATACCCATAATAGCTTCGGAATATGCCTTCATAGCCTCACCAAATGGTACAAGCTTTTCGCCGAAAGTATTAACATCGTTGTTTCCGGTAAAGAATGCTACGACGCCACCGGTATTCGGAACTGTATCAGCAAGCTCGACCAAAGCCTTACCTGCTGTTGCAGAATTGACGATTGCATCGGCTTCCAGCCCACGAACTGCATCGCCAAATGCTTTCATTGCTTCGCCGAATGGTACGAGCTGTTTTCCGAACTCGCCCATATCGTTTTCGCCAGCAAAGAATCCTACAACACCACCCGAATTCGGAATGGTTGTTGCCATCTCCGCCATGGCCTTACCGGCGATTGCCGCTTCTGTAACGGCATTTGCATCGAGTCCAGTAATTGCATCCCCGAACTGTCTCATAGCTTCGCCAAATGGTACAAGCTGTTTTCCAAAGGCAGTCATGTCATTTTCTCCTGCGAAGAAAGACACTAATCCACCTGTATTTGGAATTGTAGCTGCCATTTCAGCTAATGCTTTGCCGGCTGTCGCAGCATTTGCCACGATTTCTCCGTCCATGTTTCCGATAGCCAACGAGAAATCTCTCATAGCTTCGCCAAACGGTACAAGTTCCTCTCCGAACTTAGATAAGGACGATCCGCCCGTAAGCCAAGAAGTTAATCCCTGTAAAATATCAGCCGCTGTCAGGATAAGCACGGTCTCGGCTAATGCCTTTACTCCATCCATCATAGATGGCTGAATCTGACTAGCTCCCTGTAAGAACGGCTGAACATTATTCATAAAAGCGGATAAATCAGCTCCAATTTGCGGGAACTGACTCGACACACCACTCATAAATCCGCCGACGATTCCACCAACGAACTGACCGATTGCCGTTCCGATTCCCTGCAAAAGCTTTCCACCTTCTCCGATAAGCCAAGAAAGTCCTGGAAGTTTCGATAAGAGTCCGACGGCCGCAAGCACTAACGCCATCTCAGCAACAACTGCACCCATACCAAGGATTCCAACCATTGCTCCAGGAACAAGTGCTGCTGTTGCACTAAGAGCAAGCATAATAGCTGATAACAAACCGATTCCGGCAATTCCTTTCAGTAAAGCTCCAGTATCGATTCCACTCAGCGCATCGACGATTCCAGCGAAAAATGCTACGAGTACATCGATTCCAGCTTTAATCAGTGACGGCAGATTACTAGCAATACCCTCTAAGATCCCGATAAGGAATTTGAAGGCTAAATCCACAATTTGAGGTGTATAAGTGACCAAAGCGGCTAATACACCAACCACTAATCGTAAAGCTCCGTCTGCCAGCTGCGGTACGCAGGATACGAGAACATCGATCAGCGTTAAAACAACTGCCTTTACAGCTTCGCCAATGGCTGGTGCTCCGGCAGCAATAACTTTGCAGATTGCAACGAGCCCTTCTCCGACTTTTGTAAGAACAGCCGGAATTAAACTAGCAATACCAGTAACAATAACCGTCAGTGCTGCTACGATTGCTGTTGCTCCAGCGGCTCCGGCAGTTGCAAGCGCTGTGAATCCGATAGCGAGTGCTGAAAGACCTGTACCGGCTGCAAGTAAACCTGCTCCGATTGTAAGAACCCCAACACCAATCAACGCAAATGCTCCTGATAACGCCAGAATAGTCGGAACCAACGGTGTAAGAACTGCGCCTGCTACACCGATAATCGTAAATGCTCCTGCAATAGAAATAAGTCCTTTCGCAATCGCTTCCCACGATAATGCTCCCAAAATACTGAGTACCGGTGCAAGAACAGCTAAGGCTCCGGACGCAACCAATAATGCTGCTGATCCACCAATCGTACCTTTCATGAAATTGAGACTGATAGCCAACTCAGCTAAAGCCCCGCCCATGATAGTAAGACCTCTACCGATCTCTTCCCACCGCATACCTCCAAATTTACTCATACAGTTTGCAATGATTTCAAGTGCTCCACCGACGATGACAAGCCCCGTTCCAATACCGATCATATTCTTCGGCATCAGATTAACTGCAATAGCCACTTCAGCAAGTGCGCCTCCCATGGCGGTTAAACCTCTACCAATTTCATCCCACTGTAACTGTCCGAAATCTTTTACAGCGGAAGCAAATATTTTCATTGCAGCACCAATAGCGATTAGAGCTACACCAGTAGACATCACATGTTTCGCATTTCCAGCCAAATTCGTAAAGACAGCAAGTTCGGCAAGTAATCCACCGATTCCAGCTAATCCTTTTCCAATCTCGCTCCACTCCATCTGACCAAAGTCTTTGCAAGCGGACGCCAAAACCTTCATTGCTGCCGACAGAATAACGATTCCAGTTGCAGTGCTGATCATTTTCCCGTTGAATTTTGCAACTCTAAGGAATACAGCAATCTCAGCAAATAATACTCCTACTCCTGTTAATCCACGTCCGAGTTCATCCCACTGTAATTTCGATAAATCCTCACATGCTGAAGCCAGAATTTTGATAGCCGCTCCAAATATAATTAAGCTGGTAGCGCCTTTCATAACCTGCTTCTGACTGCTTGCCATGGCTTTAGATGATGCAACAACAATAGTCGTAAGACCAGCAATTCCAACCAACCCTCTTGCGAGTTCACCCCAATCAAGGTCTGAAACTTTCTTCAAAGCTCCTGCCAAAATGGATACTGCAACTGACATAGCAATCATTGCGGTACATGCTTTAGATACTTTTCCCGTATCACTACTGATTTTATTGAAAATCGCCATCGCTCCAAGTAAATTAGCAAAGAGTACAGTAATTGCTCCAAGAGAAGCTGATAGTTTATCACTATCGATCAGGGAAATTGCAACGATAGAACCTGCAAGCAAAGCGATTGCTGCTCCAATTTTAAGTAGCGTTCCAGCTTTAAGATTTGTCTGATATGCCTCAAAGCAGCCTCTGACCCCGTCAAGAATTCCAGTTACTCCTTCGAGAACGCCATTTAACCCCTCAAGAGGTTCGGTTACACTCTTTAAGAATTTAGAAACTGATAAAGCAATTCCACCGACAGCAATGCTGTTAAGAATGTCAAGAACTCCGCTGAAATCTGCATTTCCAAGTTTCTCAGCAAGTGTTCCCATCATAGTCCCGACTGCATCGGCAATACCGCCAGCAATTACCTTTACAGCTGTCCACAATGCTTCCATGACTTTGAGAAATTTACATTTTTCCAGTGCTTCTCCCATCATCTTAAAAGCAACAATGACTCCGCTCTTCATTTTTCCAGCACCATCACCAATCTGAGCCATGCGATCATGTACTCGTTCAAGGAATGAGTGGAATAATTCAAATCCAGGGAAATCGAACTTCTCCCCTGCGGCTTTTCCAAATTCTTTTACTTTTTCTCCGGCAGTTTTAACAAACGTAATAACTGTCTTTACGATATCAACAACAGTCGAAACTGCTTTACCAAAGATATCTGTCTTCTTTACAGTTTCATCAAGCTTAACGAGATACTCACCGAAGCTTCCGGTAAGTGATAACACCCCGTTTCCAGCCGGTAAGAAAAGACCAATCAATTCGCCGACACCACCAGCAACAGCTTTGAAAGCTTGTCCGACGATATCAAGCACTGCAAATACGCCCTTAAACGTATTCTTTAGATTCTTTGAACTCTCTTCCCCCATTTTGAATTTTGCTGTCAGATCACGGATACGTTCTGTGATTTCGGCTAACTGTTTTCCAGTCATTGGCGGAAAGATTTCGTTAAATGCCTCCCGAACAGGCTTAGCAACGCTAACCAGTCCCTCGAAAACATTCTTTACTGCTTCGATCATCATGGTTCGACCACCAAGGTCTTTCCAATCCTGAAGCATTTTATTTCTTGCATCGGCAGAAGCATTGATTACGGCACTGAACGTATCACTCACTTCCGTAAGTAATTCCTTCGCCTCTTCAAAGTCGCCGACGATAATTTCCCAGCTTTGTGTCCATCCGGACTGGGCAGCCTCTTTCAATGTGTCGAATAACTGGGTAAAAGTTTTTACTTTTGTCGCAGCATCATTCGCGGTCTTACCCATCTCCATGATGGATTTGATCTGATCATCGGTGTATCCCATGGTTCGAAGCTGATCTTCGTTGAGATCGCCTGTAAATTTTGCCAAAGTTTCAGTCAAGATGTCAGAGGTAAGCCATCCTTTACTAAGGGTCTCTCTGAATGAGCCCTCATCTTTGATCATCTCATCAATGGCAATTCCATGAACTTTAGCCGTTTCTTTCAGCGCATCCTGGAATACCTGACCGCCCATACCAGCGTTTACTACTGAGTTCCAGTCCTGTAATTTTACTGTTCCAGCCGCTAATGCCTGTGAAAGCTGATACATAGCGGTACTTGCCTGTTGAGAATTGGAACCCGAAACGGCTGCAAGGTTTGCAATACCCTTAATGGCTGCTACAGATGTGTCCAGATCCACGCCAGCCGCAGTAAACGTACCAATGTTACGGGTCATTTCCGTAAAATTGTAGATGGTCATATCTGCATAATGGTTTAATTCATCTAACGCATTATTTACTTGGTCGAGAGTAGTTCCTTTTGAAGAGGTATTCGCAAGAATTGTCTGAACAGCATTTATCTGGGTCTCATACTCCTCGAAACCAGATTTAATCGGATCGATTGTAAAAGCAGAGACCAGATTTTTTCCAGCAGCAAGTGCAGAATTGGTAATATTCTGTAAAGCGGTAATTGCCATTACTTCCAATGCAGAAAATCGCACTCTTACAGTCTCAACTGCATTACTCAGCGGTGACATATTTCCACTGCATTTATTTGCGGCATCGTTTACGGTTTCTAAGCCTTTTGCTGCCCCTTCGAGGTTAAGGCTCTTTTTCAACTTATCGAGGCTTGATAAACTGGTCTGAATATTATGTTCAAACTGTTTGTTATCAAACCGCATTTCGACGACACGTTCGTCAACGGTTGTACTCATAACTTAGTAACCTCCTTCCATGCCGCATCTGCAATTTTGTCAAAAATAGGCTGGATAGCAGGATTGATGTAGTCTCGCCCCTGTACCCAGCCGCCGTTTCTTGTTGCATGTCCGTACTGCAAAATAACTGCAATAGGGACTCCATTTTGAATATTTGTGTTGTAAAAGCTGATCGATACGGAACCTTGTTTCTGTTCGATCTTGTAATGCCACGAATTCGCCGTCAGTCCTGTATCAACTGGCGTTGCAGACGCAAGGGCGGCTACGCCCTCTCGACCATACTTATCGAGGTCACCGAGACGAACCGATTCTTTTGCTCTCTCTAAGAATCGAGTCAGCTTAGAAAAATCACCCTTTTGTCTGAACGTGATCATATGAATCTCCTACTTTGCTAAGTACGCACTGGATGAGAACCCTGTGTACTGAACACCATCGAGTACAAACTGGATGTACAGCCACTTAACTCCATTTGCCATTGTGTAGTAGCCATAGCACTTAACCTTAGTGCCAGCCGGAATTTTACAAAGAGCCTTCTTATTTGTTCCGGCATCATTACGGCAATAAAGAACCGCCGTTGTTTTGTATTCGCCGGCATAGGCTTTGTTAAACTGTTTAGCAGAACAGGTAGCTACCACTTTCTTTGAAATGGACTGGTTCTGATCCTGCTTGGTATTTGACGGGGTTACCGCCGATCCATTCAGAATCTGATTTACCATGCTCTGAACTTCTGAGTAGCTGTATCCATACTCAGTAAGCAGTTTCTTACGGTTCTCACCGCTTCCCCACAGTCCAACAATCACATCATGAGCAACAGTTTTGATATCTTTGCCCTTGCTTAATCCAGGAGCGGCAACTGTATTGTCGTCGTACTTTGGTGTGATGAAGCCACGGATAAATTTTCCGTTAATAGACAGGGTTCTCTTCTTGACCGCATTACTGTAGTTGCCCTCTTCAATAACCATGTAACCGGATTCCTTATGTACCTCGATTACGGTACCGACATGATCTGGATTGCCGGTGTTGTCGCTGATTCCGTTATCCTGCCAGTCATACAAAATCGCATCTCCAGGACTCGGAACATAAGCATCGTTCTCCTGCCAACATCCCATTTTCTTTGCTGCTTCGATGAGGTAATAGCAGGAAATTTCCATAGGCATAATGCTCTCATATCGGAGAGCTGCCGCTAATGCAGACCAGGTGCAAGCGCACCAAGCCCAGTCATAGCGCATACGAATGCCACGAGGAAATTTGCCCGCGCAGATTTTCTCAAAGAAGTCGTTATATAAATCGATAATGCTTTTATGTGAGCCGTTCGATTCTTTCTTTCCATCCCAGGATTCGACAAGATTAACAACGGCCTGTCTTGATTTCGCCATTTTTATCACTATCCTTTCGAATTAAATTTCTTTCTGTTTGCGGCATTTACTTCCGCATGATGTCTGTATAAATCTCGTTTGCTTCTCTTCTTCGGGGGCTTATTTTCCGCATTGCAAATCCGGATAAGCATTAACAAACGATTCAAATGCCATTTCTGACACTCAAATGGAATATGATATGCAGTCATCCAGTAATAGATAAGTTCACTGGTTATCTGCTGCCTGTTTATCGGACCACCTTTTTCTTCCTTAACAGTCGAAGCCGTCATAGGCGCTTCAATATAGGCATTTACCGCATCAATGTGAGAATTGGTAATGCATTGATAGACCAGCGGGTCAACATTCTGTGTTAGTGTCATACAGCGTATATAATCAATGGTTTCTTCAATTGTCTTCTGCTCTTTAGATAAGAAGACTTTGCACCATTTACTTTCCCATTTTGAAAGTGAAACGAGCGAATGCTCCAAACGCAACTTCTGTTCCTTTACAGGGATAAATCGCTGATTCCGCTCATCCCACAGATCAGTTCTTGGTATCGTAAGTTCAAGCATTCGATCTCACCTCTTTAGTTCATGGTGGCAACCACAGGAGCAATCTCCGGATTTTCCGAATGCTTCTTGATATCTACAACTTTCGGAATTACATGGTTTACGAATTCGGCGGCTTTGCTGTCATTTGTAGCCAGTTCCATAAACAGAAGATTGTAGAACTGAGTGCAGGCAAACTTTCTGGAAATCTCTTCAGACTTCTCGAAATATGTACCGTCAGCACTCTTCTCTCCGTATGCCTTTAAGATAAATTCCTTAAAGAACTTGATAATGGTCGGCTGATCTTTTGCATCTACGATGCGCTGAAGCATCTCAGCAACTCCACCAGCTGTGCCCAGTTCCATCTCCATAACCTCTGTTTCGGTAAGGTTGAAGAGCTTTGTTTCGGTGCGCTCAACACCGTTAAAATCTTTATAAGTCTTTGTTACTGCATACATAGTTTTGTTCTCCTTTCGAATAAAAAAAGGAGTCGCCAGCTTTCCTGAATACGACTCCATCTGTGGTGTGTATTATTTCTGATTAGCCTTCTGCGGTCATAATCTTAATTACTTCATCCGGAAGCGGAAGTCTCGGTTCAACACCATCATCTGCTTCGGCGGAAGAAGGATCTTTACCATACAGGATCTCTTCAAGAGCAGCCAGTTTCTTAGCATCGACCTTGGTAGAATCGAAGGTGAGAATGGAAGTGGGCTTCAACTTCTTTCCATCGATTAAGGTTGCAATCTCGACTGGTGTGGTGCTGAACTCCCAGGATAAGGTAATAGCTTCCGGACTGTCATTTACAGTGGAATAACCCTTCTCGGAAGGAGAAGCCAAGCAACCATAAACGAGATGAAGCTTATAGCCGTAATCATTGGAATCAACATCGTTACCGAGAAGCGTCTTGTAAGATAAGCCGAACATCTTACGGTTCTGCTGTCCCGCAAACACTCCAGGAGCAATCTCTTTGGAACCGTCGCACTCTGCGAACTCATCCGGTGCCATATAAGCTTCGATTGTGCCGCCAAATTCCTCTGCGGACATAAGGTTCAGATACTTGATGTTGTCTGCATAAATTGCAGTAGGTTCTGCTCCAGACGGGCTTTCTGTTACGGTACTAAGACCGTTCCATGCGGTACCAGAGTTATATACGCCGCCGGTCTGAATCGGGTAAAGGACGCCCTGACTGACACCGGTCTCATACAGGCGCTCGCCAGTCTTGTCCCAAACGAGTTTCTTTTTCATAGAATTTGTCCTCCTTAAAAGAATATTTCAAAGACATCGTGATTTAAGTTGTCTTTCGGGTAATGCCGATTGAATCGGCTTGTCGGCATAGATGCCACCTTGCCAACGAGAGAACTATCCGGATCGCTGTCAATAACTGTTACCGAATACTTTCTCGCAGACAAATAAACCCCGTCATTCGCAAACGTATTCTCAATATCGTCGAGAGCGTAAACGATGGCGGGGTATTTCATTTTTACCGATGGCGGTGGTTGAAAATAAGCACGACACTCTGGTCCTTTGTTTGGACACGAGAGGATGTCGCATAAAGCATTATGCAGTTTCAGTCGTCTGCTCATTGTAAACACCTCCAACGGTCAATATTAAACGGGGATACTGAACTTCAACATTTGAAATTTTCCATTTACCCCCCATATACTCGATAAATCTCATCGAATGAAAATTCGCATAAGCAAACGGATCGGCTACGATGCTGAACTCATTCGACACATTGAGATTGTCGTTGAGGTTATCCGAACTCTGATACTGTCGAGTATTCCGAATAACGTCTCCGTAGTAGTCACGAACTGTAATCTTCTCTCCCCAGACACCAGGTCGAATTTCCTCTGTTACGGAATAGCCGATTGCTCCGTAAAATTTACTCATTTTGAATTTTCTCCTTTAAGACTTTAGGCTGTGTGATCCTCGGAACCGGAAGAAGCAGTTGTTACATCCTCTTCGATTGCGATTGCAGAGTATACACGAGTAAGAGCACCAGAGCATCTGGTCTCAAGCAGGGATTTCTCCTGGTTGAAGTCGATATCGAACTGAGTGAAGTGAGTAACCTCTCCACCCTTGGTTGCACCGAGGGAGTAATCAGCCAGATTTGCGATAATGGCAACCAGCTTCTTCTTTTTGCTGTCGGAAGTGGTTCTGGTCTTACCCTCAAACTGCTCCGCAGTATTGATACTGCCAACATTCAGTGCAGTGGCAAGTTCGGTCTTGGAAGAGTAAATACGTCTTCCGTTGATGTCTCTTGCCAGGAGCATCTGATTCAGCATATGAGGAGTAATGAACAGATCCGGGGTACCGGTGCCCTTATAATCCTCTCTTGCATACAGAACGGTATTGATCATGGCCTCTGCGATGATGTAGTTCTCACCAAAGTTAGCCGCGGTATTGGTTCCCTGAAGTTCTTTCTTAGCAGCTGCTACATCGAGATCAACGTGAATGGTGTACAGATCATCATCCAGCCAAATCGGTCTGATGTGATCCGGAGAAATCTTGCCTTCATCCCCGTCGTCTCTGCCATCACCCAGCATGATTGCGGTTGCCAGCTCTTCATTGAGCATCAGGCGGTCGATGTTGTACAGGTATGCCACGTAGTCGAAATCGGTGATGTCGATGATATCATCTCTATGCAGCGCACTCTTTACGTACACAGTCTGAGGGTCGGTAGTTCTGCGAACCAGCTTGAAGTTGCCAGTCTGCTTCTTCTGTTTTCCCTTAGTATAGCCTTTAGCCTTAAGAGCATCGATGTTACGGATGTCTACCTGACTGGTTCTGATTCTGGAAATCGGGCTCTTATGAACTTTGTTCATTACGGTTGTGATCCAACCCTGGTCGTTAGTAATCAGCTCCGGTGCGCCAGGACGTACATCCTTGTATTCCGGGAACAGAAGTGTTACATTGCCATCTCCAGTCTGAGCAAATCCGCTCGCAAGGGCGTCATGCTGAAGTGCATTCTCATTAGCATAGATCTCCAGCGCCGTCTGGAATGTTCCCACCTGGCTGGTCTTTGCCAGCTTAAGGATTTCCTCCTGATCTGCGTGAGACAGAAAGTTCTTATCATCGCGCTTGTCGGTGTCAAAAACGTTGTGTTTCATATTGTCATCTCCTCCTTTAGATTCATCTTTTTTGGTTTCATCGCCATCATTTTTTGCATCTTCGATGATCTGGCCTACTACAGCACATACAGCAGTGTACTGTTTATCGGTGAGGGTTTTTAACACGTCCCCTACTGTTTCGCCATTTTTATCATCTTCTGATTTCGGCGGATCTTCTTTTTTCTCCTCGTCATCGGAATGCTCCAGATGACCCATAATCATTTCATCATAGCCAAGGATAATGCCTGTTTCTCCATCCCCGTGCATTACCACATCATCGATAAATGCTCCAGGATTGGCTCCGGCTAATACCAGGCTTACCTCTCTAATAATGCCATGAACTACGTCGTGACCAGCCTGTTTAAGCTGATTGGCAAAGATAGAAAGAGACTGTACATCGCCATGTTTTACAAGTTCCCGTGCAGTCTTTCCTGATTCTGTATCGTTAAATTCGCAGAACGCATAAACTCCTTCATCTCTATTTTCGAGATGAGCTAATCCAAGCACGTTCTCCGGATCAGCATGATTATGCATCCATACTAACGGGACAGTCTGCCCGTTCTGCCCTTTGAAAGCGTCTTTTTTAATGACTCTTCCATCGGCACACGGAAGATCATTTCTAGTGGCCCAGCCACCAAAGTCATACTTCATTTTGATTTTCCTCCTATTTTCTGATATAGTACGATAACGGATGCGATGTCTTCTTTGATGAGCTGGAAGACTTTTTCTTTGATTTCTTGACCTTCTTGTACTCTGACTGAATCTTATCGAATTCATCCTGATACGTTTGTTCATATGAAGAATCGAGATCAGCTTTTGCCGCTTTATAAGCTTCTCTAACAGATTTGACTGCTGCTTTAAGCTCGGAGCTAACTTTTGCTCTTTCGCTTTTCGCATTGGCTTGATTCTCAGCTTTTTCTTCCTTGGTATCGGACGACACCTTCGCCTTCTGATTAGTCGCATCTGTTCTAACACTGGCCTTGTCCGTTTTGGCATCGCTACTGATTTTTGCTTTGTCAGATTTCGCATCGTTTCTAAGCTTTGCAATCTTTGCGGTTCTTTCAGCAACCCGCTTAGATCTCTCAGCCTTGGATAATCCTGATGGAATTTCTATTGCCATCAAACGCTCTATTTCGGCATTCTTTTTATTATCGATTCGTTCCTTCTCGCTAGATGATTCCTTTTCAATTTCTTCCAAATCAGAATCTTTATCAGTATCGATGCTTTTCTTCCTATCGGAAGCATTTTGGGTTAAAGCCTCATTCAGCTCTTTCAAACGAGAAGATATCTGTTCCTTCGTTGCCTCTGCTTTTTCACGAAGTTCCGTAATCTTCTGATCTCGCTTTTCCTGCTCTTCTTTGACCTTTGCAGCCTTTTCAGATTTGATATTATTTTTTGTATAAGACCAAATCTTCTTTCCATCATCGTTCAGTGATGTGGTAGAACGGCCTTTTAACTCTCTGGTACGCATATAGTATTCATGCGCTTTCTGAGGATCGTAATAGGGCGATGCATAATGTCTAAGAACCGCAACTTTAGGTTCATCCATTAAGAATCATCTCCCTCCTTATCATCGCCAGCTGTATAATTGCCGACAATGTCATCGATCTGTGCAGAAATACTGTCAAGAACTTCATCAACCAGAGCATCGTAATCACTGGTATCGCTGGATTCTGTTCCATCACCACTCGTAGCATCTGTTATGGAACCGCCACCAGGCGCACTTAAATTGCTGTTTCTCAATTCATCAGCCTTAGGATCAGCAGATGGCTTCCAACCAATTACCTGTCTGATTTCGTTTGATGTAGCAATTTCATTTCTGGTAAACTTATCAGAAATTTCAGCAAGATCAGCTACCGGCACAAGCTTGAACGGATCTCTAAAGAACATAATTGACTTGTTCTGGGACCTGGCAGTCTTTGTTAAGAATTTTCTCTTCATTTCATCAACGATTGCCGAAATGATCGGTTCGATTGTCCGATTGTAATAGTTCAGCATAGTCTTCTCGTCTGCGGTACCATCTAAGATGCTCTGAGTGATTCCTAACTGGCTGTAAAGCATACTCGTTAAGTATTCAATCTGCTTCATTAGATTGTTTTCCAACGAACGATTCAACTGTGTGATTCGCTCTGTTCCATCAGTATAAGCAATACCATACTTAGAACCGGACAACTGCTGCTCGATATCTTTACGCCGCTTCTCTGCCTGCTGACGCCTTGCCTCTGATTTAATTACATAAGGGAGCTGAATGATTAAATCCAACTTGCCTGAGCTACTCTGTTCATCGACAGCATCTAGCAAATTCAATTTTCGAATAAGCCTCTGCATTGTTGAATTTGGTTCGTTAATTACCGCATACAGTGGATTTTCCACGATAGCAACCGTATCTTTCGGAACAACGATTTCTTGTTTTCGCCCAGTATTTTCGTTGTATACTTCAACACGGACGTGACGAGGGTACCAGTCACGAATTCGACCAACTCGCATCGAAAGAATCTGATACCCTTTTGTGTCATCTGGATCGTCGTCTGTATCTACAGGAACAATCGCCACGCATCCCTCATCCATCATGGACATAACAATATCCTGGATAAATGCCCTACCAGTCTGATCAAGATTGGCTTCCAACGACAAACATTCGTTTAAACCGCTTTTTATAACATTTAAAAACCGCCCTTCATCGTCCAACTGAACGTGCTGAATGTTGATGGCGGCTACGTCTAAAGCGATTCTATTGTATACGGATGTGACTATCGATCTTTCGTTTCCTCTGGTAAGTCGAAAACGATCGGGACGATACGAATAACCAGAACCAATGTCCTGAGACATCATGGTGGGAGCTCTATTCCGAAAAGCATTCCAGGCATTTTTAAACCTGGAACTTAATGATAAATCCATTTTGAATTCTCACCTCCTAAAGATGGGCACAAAAAAAAAAGAGACCGCACCAACGCAGTCTCTAAAGAACACTGTTTAACCTTTTGAAAGGATCTTTTTTGCTAACTTCTCTGTGATAACCGTGTCCGGATGCAATTTCGCGTATTTCCGAATCGGCTCGTATAACCCGTCAGCCATCATCTGGCTACAGATTTTTATTTCTGTATTTCCGGTAATGAATAATGCCAGTTTTCCGAAAGGAATTCTTCTAAGCATATGGTACGTCTTCTTTTTCATGCTTTACCCTCCTAATATTTATAGTAATTGTTCAGGATTTGAGTGTCTGATAATTTGGAGTCCGAATGCTCTTTCCGATATTCCTGAATAATCTTTCTCTCGTCACGCTGCGTCTTCTGTTGTCCAGCAGCACGTACAAGTCCCATGGACGCCAAATACCCAGCACCAGCAGGTGCATATGTTTTTACTGTAAGATCTGCCATAGCAATGTTTTTACTACGCTTAATCTCCGTTTCGCCAAGTTCTTTCACTCGATTCACGCTTACATTAGAACCCACATCAAAACCGATCATAGGTTTGCTTGATCTAAAACCGCTGAGTTCTTTATCGTTTACATCAAGTATAGCACCATATCCTTTAGACTTCAATTTTTCATAAAATCCCTTGTTGACCTCTGACGATGTCGGCAAATTATGATCAACTAATGAAAGATTTAAAGCCTTATAAACTTTATCGTCTATCTTCCCTTTTTGGAGAGAGTCCAGCCCTTTAGCAATAGTGTCGTTCTGCTTTTTCAAGCCGTACCGGTTCTGCGAATTTAATAAGTGTGTTTCTAAATTTTTGGCATAGCTCTTATCCTCTTTAACTAATTCAGAAAGAGCATTCACTGCTGATTTTTCAGAAGCAACCTTAATACTTTTATTCACTCCTATTTTAGTCTCATACACTTTTCCTCTAGCTGACAACGTATCACCATATAGACCCCTATACTTAGCATTATCCATACCCGTCATACTAAAGTAAAAAGCATCGGATACACCTCGATTGCTGTTGTTTGAAATGTTTTGTAATTCTTTTCCAGCCTTAATAACCTTATCGACATTTTTATCGTAATGTTTGTAGGCAACGTAAGCTGTCGCGGCTGCTATCGTAAGACCGGCCACAGCGGTGACGGCCTTCTCGGTTCGGTCTCGCTTATAAGCGGCAATGGCGGCTTCCTCTTGTGTCATTCCTTTCTTAACATATTCGTCTTCCAGTTTCTGTCGGTGTTTACTTTTGGATGTTTCCGAGTCAAGCTTCTCTTTAATTTTTTCATTTTTCACTTGCCTATTTGCCCAACTCAATTTAGCATTGGCTTTTTGAAGTTCAGCAGCATCCTTTGCAGAGTATGTTTTAGCATACCGTTTAGAAGCTTTCTGAACAGTATTCTTCGCTGCTTTCTGTTTCTGAACCGCACTCTCAACATCCGAACCATATCGTTTCTTTCCAGCGGCAGTAAGAGTTCCATTATAATTCTCATACCGTCGCACTCCCCATTTCATACCAAGAACACCGTGATGCGCTAAGTATTTATCCATTACTCTCCTTTCTTTTTACTCAAATGCTTCCCGATTTGCCTTGTAAGCGATATACGCATCCATCATTGCTGCAACGGCATCAATTTTTTGTTCATACCGCTTTTTCAGCAATTTACGGTTCCCGTTAGTATCTTCCAAGGTAATGCAGTTTCCCATAGCAAATGTCATCAAATCCTCATCAAATAGGAGCATTCGCTCTTCTGAAAGTTTCTTCAATTCGCCAAGTGGGACAGATTCTGTCTTTGCACCCTGGATAACTTTTTCTATTCCGAATGGTCCATTTTCACTCGCCCAACGTTCAACAAATTCCTTTGCATTGTATGGATCATAACCAAAGCATCGTACATCGTAACCGCATTCAATAATGTGGTTATCCAAATCCTCATATACTTCCATCATGTCAAGAACCGTTCCTTCCAACACAATAAGACTTCCCTCTTTCATAAACTGATCGTATTTAATTCTCATTGCTGCTGGGAGTTTCATCAGAGTCGATGAGGAAATGTAGTTTCTGGTTTTGATGCCGAACGATCCGTTCGACAATGGGAATAAAAATGTGAATGCACAGAAATCGTCGCCTTGTGATAGATCAGCTCCCAAAGAACATGGCATCTGCCAATAATCTCGATGGCGATGTGGGAGAGTTTCTTCATATGTAAAGTAATATGTATATCCCTCCATAGGAAGTCCGAAGCGCTTAGCCAAAATATCGTTTCGAGCTGCCGGAGCCTTTTCTGCTCTCTCAACGTCCAGCTGATAGGTTTCATAAGAAACAGTCTTTCCAAGGTTCGGATTTGCTTTCAACCATTTATCCGGATCGGCAACCTCATCAATAGAATCTAGCTTATACCACCAGATCGATACGTGCGGATTGATATAATCCCCTTTTAGAATGTCCATCAATTCCATTTTGATTGTATCGCCAGCACCGTTACGGACAGTACCCTCTGAACTGATCGCAACGATAAGGTAGTCGTTGACCTTCGATGCACCCTGTTCGATTGCTCCGATTACATCTTCTCGAATATCACCAGAAAGCCACTCGTCAACCGTCGCCACTTTAAGCTGAAGTCCCTGAAGTTTGTCGATTCGCATTGGACGAATTTCAAGAAGCGATCCAGTAAGGAAGTTCTCAATTCCTTTCTTAGTGGATGCCAATTTCATTCGATTCGCCTTTGATCCAGTCGTGTTCTGCAACGATCCTTCTGTGAGGAACTTATAGAAAGGTCCTCTTGATCTGGTAATAGCGGTTCGAATCGGTGACAACACCTCTTCTGCCTGCTTCATCGTCGGAGCTGTGGTTATCTGATGTGTCGTTGTGACGTCAACATTTAAGAAGAAATTCTGCAAGCATGAACCATACATTGACTTTGCGGCACCTCTGGCCACTATGAGATATTGCTTATTAACTAACCTTTTTCGGATAGACTTGGTGACGTAATGTCCGCCATGACCATCTTCATAAGGTTCGTATACACTTCTCTCAACAAAATAGTACCAGCCGAAAATCTGCTCAGCCCAAACTTTAAATGTGTCAAGCAGTTTCAAATCTGAACCGTCAGTTAAAGTAAGCTCATTTTCGCAATAGCCGATAAAGCCCTCTACTGCTTGGTCATCATAATAAATTCCCGGATTCGCAATGAGATCATCGATTCGGTTCATCTCCATCTCGATTTCTCGACATACCGGAATTTCGCCACGAATTACGGCATCACGAAACATGCCGTAGTATTTCGGGACGGCAGTGTTCGATAACGCCATTATTTTCTTCTCCTACTTCTTCTTATTCGGGTTTGCAGCAATGTACTGTGCTGCCTCTTTAAGATTGAATTCCTTTGTCATTGCAGTCTTGACGGCATAGGTCATTGCTCCAGCCGCAGCCATAGTCAACGCTTTCTTTCCAGATGCAGAAAGAATTTCTGAAACATACTTTCTACCAGGCGCAATGTCGTCTTCTGTAAGATTCTTAAACTCGCGTTCTAATTTAAGTCTCTCAATCCTTTTCTTCAGATCGGCATCGGACATTGTTCGCCGATTCTTAACAGCAACCTTACGTGCTGCTACCTCATTCGTATCGTCTGAAGATTTGGAAGAATGCCCTCTGGCTCTGACAAGCTGTGCCTCCGATCTTCGAACCCCCCATTTCATTCCAAGAATTCCATGGTGTGCTAAATAGGTGTTATTCATTTTGAACCTCCCTCCTTTGCGATGTAACTAGTAACACCTCCACTGGCATTAGATGTCTGGTAATACGGAACTTCATGAATCACAAGGTCTTCACTAAGCACCTTCCCAGACGTATCCAAAGTCTGAGTCTGATGCGCCTTTGGTGTGACTTCATATTGTCCGGAATAATGCTCAGGCTCATCCGAATTTGTATCATCATTTTCCGCAGCAACATTTAAACGCCATTCGTACTCACTGATTTGTGTTTTATAACACTCCAGCACTGCAGAACTAAGCGGTGGATCGAAAAGAAGTTTGACCTTCAAATGCATATACGATTTGACAAGCATGTATTTGGATTCATCAGAAATGAAATCTTTCCACGTTGCATTCTTATCTTCGATCATGAAACCTTTGGATGGACCGACACCAAGCTGTGTAAGAATCGAGAACACAGAATTGATGTGCATGATCAAATCCGCATCGAAATGTTCATACTCCTCTGCGATTCCGAGTAATTTCTTGATTGATGTCAGTACACTATCTGTAATATTCATGATCGCACCTCCATCTAACAGAGTTTTATAAACTCGCTCATACAATACCCGCTGATACCGTCTCCAGTCTTAACTTTATAGAAACCAGAGACAGACTCATTATCGCAAACTGTTACAACTGTATCCGAACTGATAATGTCTAACGATCTGGACGCCTGCGTCGGATCTTTGCGAATGTTCAAATTCGTACAATTTACCACCACACCCATAAGTGACTTCTTGTTTCCTTCCATAATTTTCCTCCTAATGCCTCCATGGGCATGTATCATTTTTTCGTCGTTCATTTGGAACTGTTAAAAGTAGTTTCGCATCTCCGTAATGTATAGCATTATGGGTTGATAAATTTGTTGCAATCAGATACTCTGGATTCAGGACCAAATCAGTCCGCAATAGTATGTCCTGCTGCCTTATTGGGTTCATATGATGAATAAGAATCTTTCCACGAATCTCATAACCATCCAATCCAAGATCACATCCATTATCACGAATAATAATTTTTCTCCGAATGTCCTTCCATTCTTGAGAATTGTAAAATATCTGATTAAGATACCTATCAAATCCGAATGTCTCTTCACAAACCACTCCGTCCAAACGAAGATACTCGTATCGTTCCTTAAAGGTTGTAAGTCGCAAGAGTTCTGAATAACATTTAAGCATCATCCACCTCATCTCCATGACCGCTATAACCACGAAATGCTTTTAATGCATCTGCATACAGTTTTTCTGAATTTTCAATGGATTTCAGATTCTGAGTCTTCGCCTCTATCAGTTCCTTCTGTTTTTCCAAAATCTCTTTTTCAATTCTTTCTTTCGTTGAACCGAGCTTCAAATAGTGAGTAATCACCTGCGACGAAGCGGTTCCCTCTCGTAACTGTTTTTCAGCCAAGTCAACTGCCAATGAAACAAGCTGATTTTCTCTCGCTTCTGGCGTTAATGCTGGACGCATCATCCTAGAAGACTCGGATTGCTTTGCTTTCCTCAAAGTTGATGCCTCCTTCCATTTAGTTGTTCGTTACTTCTGTAATGGTTCTCACATACTTTTCCAGTATTTAAAAGGACCTACAAATCATGACAATGCTACTCAACGAAAGGAGAACTAACTTTGAGCCGATCCCACAGAAACCGTTGTCAAATATCATGAGTTATAGACCCTTGTAAACACTGGAACAGCTGAAAAGGCTCCCTAAAAATGCCCTCCGGGGAAATTTTAAAGACCGCCGCGATATGGGTGGGGGTATGTTTTTTAGACACCCCCCTATACCCCTTTTAATCATGTACTGGCGGTTTCGGCTTTTGATATGCCGACGAAATCACTTTTAGGAAGCTTTTTCTTTATGTTCATTTGTTTCTGATTTACTTGTAACCTTTCGATAGATGTTCTGGAAATCATAACGGATTATCTCATCAATAGCTCGCTCTACTTCCTTGTTATTCTCTTCATCCGATAACTGATCTGATGTTCGAGCAATTCGACCAAGGTAAGCAGTTGTGTGATAACCTTTTTCTTCATCGAACATGAACCATTGAGTGAACTGTTCAAACGGATCATAAGGATTATCAAAAGTTGTAAGCGCAAATCTCATCTTACTTAGTTCACTCCTTTCCATTCAAATACTTAGAAACTGTTGAAGAAGAAACCCCAAGAGCTTCCGCAATCTCTGAAGTGCTATAGCCAGATGCGCTAAGCGCAGCGATACGATTCTGCTTAGCTGTACTTAGAGCAGTGCTTGCACGAGGAGTCGCTCTCTGACGAATAGTATCAGTATTCGTATTGTTTAGAATTTGCGTAAGCTTATTCTCAGAAATTGCTCCGGCCTGAATGGCTTCCCACTCTTTATCCGTAATTTCGATGTTAGATCTCTTAGCCCCTACAGAACTTCTTGCCTGTGCCAGAGCCTGCTGACTTGCCTTCTTAACTTCGGCTTTTGTCATATCCGGATTGTCTTTTCTCTTGGCTGCAACAGTAGCATTCGCCATTGTCTGAGCCTGTCTCTCTCTAGGAGCATTCGCCAAAGCCAAATCCAGCTTAGCATTTAAAGACTTTACTTCTTCAGAATAAGTTGCCTTGGCGGACGCAGAATAAGCAATTTTACCGGTGCTCATCATCTCTCTACGAGCCTGGTTAGCTAAAGACTTCATAGAATTTGCATAGTCGGCATAAGCTTCTTCCTGGGGGGTACCCGAAGAAAGTGTACGGGCGTCTTTTGTTTCGGCCATCTTCGTACTCTTCTGAGTTCTCACCTGAATTTTTCCATTCTTATCGACATATTCTTCCTTAACAGACTTGTATGACAGAGAACCATCCTCATTGATTGTCGGGGAACCTTTTCTCTTAAGAACCTGTGTCTCAGATTTTGCTCTTGAAATGAGGGTAGATGCACCTTCATGGTAACGACCTTCTGAATCCACATTTCCCTGATACTTCTTCTTAAGAGAAGCGATACCGTTATCGATTTCACTCTGCTTATAATCCAGTTTGTGTTTCTCGGCATCGATTACAACCATACTGTGACGAACTGCCCTCGCTAATTCATCCTGTGTGGCTCCCTTCAAAGTCATATCAGTAATCAGATTCGATACTTTACCCATTTCTGTCTGAGTATTTCTCATAATCTTATACTCTTTACCATTACGATAATAATGATCTACACCATCGGCATCCTTCTTAACGGTTCCACCATAAGCATCCTTGGTATCGAAACCTTCCAAACCTTTTAATGGAGAAGTGGAAGTAATCTTTACCTTACTTTTTGTGGAGTTACAAGGAATTACCATTACGGTATCGCCATCAAAGTCAGCTCCCGATAAACGGTCTGCATTCTTCTTATTGATACCGATTGCATCTGCTGGTGTGTTTCCAAGGACACTCTTTCCTTCAGCCAATTTATTATTGACTTTCAGAATAGGAATCTCAAAGGTTCCGCCATGCGGGTATCGGATCAGAGCAACTGTTTCTCCATCTTTGTAGTTTGGAGCATACACCTCATTATCTTTGATTGTTGTTAATGGGAGAATTACCTGATACTTCTGTCGAGGTAACGCCGCTGCCTGTAAATGTACGGCGGCCGCATCACAATCATCAGCAAATGATTTCAACAGAGCCTTCTTAACAGTAGGATTTGTCAGCGAACAGATTTCATCATATTCCGCCTGCTTATCGGCTTTTGCCAAACCTAACTGTTTTTTGATAAGCGTCAAACTCTGTTTAGAAAGAAACTGTGACGGAAGTGTCTTACTCCATTCTCCCCAATCACCCTCTTCTGCTCTCTTATTGATAAGAGAAAGGGACTGTTTCTTTCCAGTTACAGGATCTGTATACTTACCCTTTGGATCATCGTAGTAGCTCTGACCACCATGCTCTTTAATCAAGGAACCAAATGGATTATCCGGATCATCCTTAATCTTCTTAAGAACATCTTTGGTCGGTGTGCCAGATTTTTTGTTAGTATTGAAAATCACATCAACACCATCTGGCATCTTGTCGGAATAAACGGCCATACCTTTAATGTAGTGGGTTCCGTCTACCATAATACGAACCTGTGCATAATGAGAATCGCCTAAAGACAGATCTTTCACACCTCTACGGAGTTCAATTACACCATCCTTATCGACGCCACCCTGATCGGCATAGCGAATCTGTAATCGCTTTGAATCCATGCTGGCCGGATACTCAAAAGACTTTCTGAAAGACTCTCCATTGTCATAGGAAATGTAGTCTCTTACAGAATGGACATTTTCAAAGTCGTAAATATCTTTATGCTCGGTACCAGGCGGACAGATAACCTTGATATTAGTCTGTTTGCCAGGATTCGTAACCTGAGGAACGCCACCTCCATAAATTGGGTAACCTTCCAGTTCCAACATATAAAGAGCCTGGTTAAGTTTTTCTTTTGACACGCCAAGCTCTCTTTCAACGCCAGTTCCGACATCGATCATTCCTTTTTCTTCGATGAGTTTTCGCAGAACATCGGCAGTAGCCTTAGCCTGATTCATTCGGTTTTCAGAAGTTTCGTTCAATAAAGAGCGGACAGATGAGTCGTTGGCGAACCCCATCTTATCGGCAATTTCATTTAAACTGTAACCTTTCTCACGAAGCCCCTTTGCAGTTGCTACCTGAAGAGCACGACGCTCATCCTTAGCAAGGCTCATCTGAGTTCGGAGCTGTGTAGTGGTCAAACCCATATTCTTAGCAATGTCAGTTTCGCTCATTCCAGATTTTTTCAATTCCTGAACACGACTAAGGAAATCGCCACTATGCTGATACGGATTCTCTCCAGAACCATAAGGGTATCGCCCAGAACGCCGCGGCATACCATAATGCATTAAAATATCTTCCACGATGGAATTCATAGCTTACCCCTCCTGTTCTCTGATTCTTTTAATCACCTTATCGAAAGTGATGATTCTGTCCATGATTGGAACAATGTCTTCAGCCGTTGGATTATGATACAGAATTTCATTGTTCTGATAAATCCGCAATTCCATTTCAATGTCCCCAGGCTTAACTTTATATTCCAAACAAAAAAGAGCCGCATATATTTCAAGCTGCTCCATGTGTGCCGGAATCTTTCCGGTCTTCAAATCGTGAATTCTTAAAAAATTATTCCGAAACAAAATAGCATCAGCTGTACCAAAACAATTATCAGAATAGTAAAGGATCTGTTCTGGTGTCATCTTAAATCCAATAGCATCATTCACATACATATTCAATGTTTGCTTCGATTTTGGTAATTTTTGATTGAGCATAATGCACTGTGCTGCAAACGCATGTAATACAGTTCCTTTTTGTGTGGCAAGGAAATTTCGATATGCTTCTGCAACTTTATCCTCACCATAATTTATCCAGTGATATTTACTGGCACCAAGAAAGGCGTGTTGTCCTTCAAGGTTCGAATGATTGTTGAAGTTCATCCAGTACCTCCTCTTTATTTTCTGGACATATAAATCTCGAAAATGACATCTGATTCATACGATCCACATAATATTCCTGATTCGGCTGCTTCTTTGCGCCAGCGCTTTTTTTACATTCTAAGGAAGCCCATTTATCTTTGTGTAGAACCAGCAAATCTGGAATTCCCTGAATATAGGTCGGGTCATTTTTCATCACGATACAACCCGGAAATCTTTCTTTCAGTTCCTTAATCAAGTTTGCCTGGAACTTATTTTCCAACATAATAGAGCCTCCTTTCAATTTTCTAAAAACTCAAAAGAGAATGTGGTATTTAATAAAAATGCCTATTTATCCTCTCTCTTCATAAAAGGGCATGTTTTTTTCGCGCGCAAAAAAGAGCATAAAAAAAAAGACAGAGACACGATTAAGCATCTCTGTCCAAATATGTAGTTGTCAGCTGTTGTTTCTTAAATACCGGATCAGTATCCAAATCAACCATAACCCACCAGTGCATAATGTCAAAACGACATCCAGGATCAACCCAGCAGTGCTACGCTTTTTCTTTCCGCCTTTACTCATCTATTGTTTCTCCTTTCTCAGCCTCTATAGCTTTTCGATCTTTCTTAAATATCTTTCCTAAACCGCTCTTGGCAGAATCCATAGTTTCAGAAACACTTTCTTTCAAACGTTCTTTCTTTTCCTGCTTCTCAGCGGCCTTCTGTTCTTTAGCCTCCTGTTTAATACGAACACCATCATCAAATATCTTTTGGCTCTCCTCTATAACTTCAGCTGTTATATATCTTAGGCAAACAGTTGTTCCGATTTTCACTTTTGCACCTTGCTTAGGATTCGAGTCTATAACTTGAGTATCTTCATAATCGCGATACTTTGGATCTGCTTCTTTCATACGAAGCTTACTCTTTGAAACTTTCAAACCACGTTCAGTCAGCAATTCTTCCGCCTGTTCCAGATCTATCGGAAAGCCCTTACGATACAATTCTGGAATGGTAACTTTCGTATCTATTTTCTCAGTCGGCTTATTCTTCGCGTTATCTATTGCTTTTTCAACCAAAGGTGTAACCGCAGTAATCAGACCACCAACGGCTCCGATTGCTCCTATGACACCCGAAATATTCTTATTCGATTTCGTTCCCATACAATCACCCTTTCCATACTCAAGTAGGAATTTAGGGCAAATAAAAAGTGCGCCCCAATTTGAGAGACGCACCGAAAAAGCGCATCTCTTATTGTTGCCACACAATCCTCTTCGCCGTTCAAGGGTACGAGTAAAAGAGAATACACTTTTTACCAAAGTTATTCCCTCGAACGCGATTTCATTATTAGATTGTGTGGCTCTTATAGTATAGCATGAAGCACACAAAATGGAAAGCGGATTCTGTAGCCAGTTCCTAGGCCGCAAGCATCTTTGCACGCTTTGCCATATCATCATAAACCACCTTGGTTCCATCTGCTAAATATACGACAATGCTCATGTAGTTGTACGGACGATAATCCTGGGCTTCTTTTGATAACCGCGGATACACCGATTTGAAATTATTGAAAATATCTTTCCATGTCACTTTACGCTTTACATTCATGGTGCGCCTCCCGTCAGATACAAGCTACCATATGGATATCCGAAATACGGACTTCCGGCACCGGAATAAAAATCCCTCGGAATTGTATACCCAAGCATCACGTCTTCAAAAGATCTGTACGGCGGATTATCAACCCAGAGCCATCCTTGTGACATGAGTACCTCACTCTTCATCATCGCATACGCACCCTTCGGAATATCTTTATTTACTCGCAAGTGATACGGAAAATGTTCGCACAACCAATCCTCGACCAATTTCTTGTCATTAGTCATAAAATCACCTCTTTCTTGCTTCTGGTCAAAAACCCACTTTTATTCGCCTATTACTATATATTTTTAAACTTTCTATCATAATAGTTTGGTATTAAAAGTGGGAAAGTGGGCAGAAAGCCCGCAAACCCGCATAAATACTGGGTTTTTACTGGCCAAATCCGGGTTTTTGAAAGTGGGCAAAACCGGGCAAATGGCCAGAAATTTGACCAAAATTCATAATTTTTCTCCAAATCGACACCGATTTTTCAGTTCTGGTCAAAAATATCTGGGCTTTGGTCAAATCCTAAAACCCAAAAGTGGGCAGAAAATTGACCTTCTACTACAAAGATTTTAACCTAGATTAGCTGAAACCGGTCAGAAATTCCGTCTCTGATATGGCAAATTGCGCTTCACAACAGGCTTATAATTGTACGTAGACATCTTAGAATCTGGCACACGCTTTACAGATTTTGACTTCCGACCGGTGCGAATTTTACGATTCGATTCCTCGGAATCATACATACGCCCGAAGGCTTCACTCAAAGCTTTAGCAAATTTCTCCATCGGCTCCAAAGCTTTGTTCCACGCCTCTGCCAAAGTTTCGCACGCTTTCTGTAATTCTTCCATAGTCATCATAAACTCTCCTTTACGTCATAAACGCGGTTTAATGATACTTTGGTGATTTTGCCGTCCTTTTGAACCATTGCATAGTCACCGCTCCAAAATCCAGTTCCAATCTGCAATAATTCATAAGTATCGATATTCAATTTACATCTACTGCAATCATCAACCACGTTGAACATTTCCTGAGTAGCTATACAAGCAGAACAGGTTGAGTAATCGGGTCTTACCTTACAGATTTTCATCTCGCCTACCTCCAAACCTTTCCCGTTCTTTTGTCTTTAAGTACAACTCGCCCTTCAATATGGAAATCCGCCAATTCGCAAAGTGAAAACAGCATGTTCAGTAACTGATGAAATCTCACATCATCCTTGTCCTGTTCCTGCTCCACATTTTTAATTGCATTGTAAGCTGTCGGATCATTATAACCCTCTGCATTTTTTCTGTCGTCCTTAGCTGTCATCTCTACCTCCCCATCTCATAGAATCGTCCATCCACATTGCAGCATTCATAACAGACAGAACTATATATCCGCCGAAAATAAGAATAGCTGTCAGAACGATAATTCCTAAAATTAAATATCCCATTTACTTGCCCTCCACTTCTTCTAATCGCACACCGCCGTACACCCATAGATCCTCTTTGAGCTTGTCCATATCCAACTCATCGTTTTGCCACTTTTCATAATATTCGAGAACATACTCTGTAAACTCTGGAATCCGCTTTGCATATGACTTCGGCCAATAATGATCCATCAACACTTCAAGCGGCAGAGTAAGCAGAAGAATCATCGCCTGATTGATAGCATCATTTGTAGCCTCCTGCTTAACTCTATCCAGTTCACCAGATATCTTTTCTCGAACCAGGGCATCTAACTGGGCTCTTGTCAGATTGTATGTAGCGGTCTTAGCTTTCTGCTCACACTTCTGTGCTCTTCTCCTTTCAGCCCGGCCCATACCGCCGCCTCCTTAATCCATAATGCAGTTTTCTCTTGATGCAAAGAGCAAAATACCTACCATCAAGGCAAATAAAAAGAACGTTGCATCCCATTCGATCGGGATTGTCAACGCTCCAAGTACGATAAATATGATTCCATATATCTTGTTCTTAATTAAATCCTTTCTCAGCATTGTCTTTCTCCTCTTTTGACTTCGCGATGCCAGATGCTACATCATCCATTTTTGTCATTACTCCGGCTTCTCTGAATCGTCCGTATGCTCTGGCTGTGGCACAGTGTTCAATACACTTCATAACCCTGTCGATTAGAGAGTACAGGCATACATATCCGATAAGAAACATGATGATAATTTGAATAACTGTAAAATGCATAAATTTAATCCTCACTTGTATTCTTTTTGCTCTACTACTTTTTCCAGACGGATATTGACCCAATATAATCTTCTATTATAACGAATGAAATCTCCGTCAATATTACACCCTAATTTCTTTGCTTTATGCAATATCGCATTTTTTTAATTGTTCATCCATAAATTATCAATCCTCCTTAATCATTGTCATATGAGATTTAACCCCATCATTAGGATCGAAACGTTTTATAGCTTCTTCTACGTCTTTCATACTACACGAATTTGCTCCCATTCTTTTGCCTGCCTCTTTGGTCCATGGGAATGGTTCACCAAACATACGTCCAACTTCAAGAGAGACAGCTGTTTCAATGATTAACTCAGAATACGGAAGTTCTTCGACCCATTTGCAGAAGCTCCGCCACTCATCCAGCTTGTGATCTTTACGCGATTTATAGATGTTCGCCAGAACTTCATAATTCATCATGACATTACGTGTCTGGTTATAGCTACTCGGAAGAAGCTGGATCATCTGCCACCATACTTGTTTATCCTTTGGGTCATAATGCTCGCCTTTATAATCTCCGCCTTTCAAATATAAACTTCTGGCTGCATTCAAAACATCGATGATATCCCATAAAGAGCTAGTCCCGATACGGTTGAGATGCTCGCAACTGAAATCGTCCAGCGTAAACTCTTTAGCCTGGATTTTGTGCATCGTACTACAGCTGTTAGCAACTGTTCCGACTTTGTATGTATCAAATTCCTTCCACCAATATAACGGTGCTGTGATTCGTACGTACACCGGAAGCATTCTCATAAACTTTCTATGATCCGTACCAGCCTTAGCCAAGCGCTGCATAAGCGAGTGATCATCCTCGCCAAGATCGAATCCTACAATATCGTATCCAGCGGTTACGTACTCACTATCGCTCTTTTCCCAGCTGTTCATAGGATTACGCATACCCTCAATAATAAACTCCAACTGCTCTGGACTTGCCAGAACCACATGCTCTAATTTAATCATACGCTTCCTACCCTCTCTTTGTCTTCAACAGCTTTCTCCAAGCATGCACATAACGGACCGTTTAATAATAATTTTCTTTCAAAAAAATTTGAATTATCCTTTGTTCTAGCCCATTCACCTACAACGTAATATAAGGACGCATTTGCCGTTAAAATATTAGTATCTTTTGAGTGATACATTACTTGGATTTCATAGCGACAATTAGCATTGATAACATATACAAAGATACCGTGCATTGTCTCGCTCCAGTTTTCTAGTTTAATCATTTCCTATTCTCCTTTCAGAATATCCAGATCCCCGCCAATCTGAATTGTTATGCTCCTGTGTTTAGCATAGCCCACAGTTTCTTGCTGAAATATATGTGACACCAACTGTTCAAATATATTTACTTTTGCAATGGTACGTTCTTTCCGTCTTTCCGGAATATGGAACTCCTCGAAATCAGTTATCATCGTCACCCTCATACGGAATCTGAATCACATCTCCACCAGGAACTGTAACAGACTGCATAAGCTGACCAGTTTCCTCGTCGAAGTAAATGTTATCCATGGCATGATCCCACTCTTCAAACTGCTCAGCGATGTTTCTGCCTTTCTCTTTACGCATATTGATAAGCTCGTCATGAACCACACGTCTCCAGGATCTTGCAATTTCCATACGGCTCTGAGCAAGGATGTTGTACAGTCCATTCTCAGTCACAAAGTTGACGGAACGTCTCTGACCTGCTACTACCAAAGGTAGTTTCAGCTTTTCGTCCTCTTCACACATTTCGAGCATTCTCCACTCGTTGCCGCTACTGTAGCCGATAGCGTGGCTAATATCTTTTGCCTTAAACAGCGGAGCGTCCAGGTCTCCATATACATTAAGGCGTTTCCCTCCAAATGAAATACTTCCGGCAATTTTAATCTCTTTACTCATCTCTGTTTGTTCCTTTCTCTTTGTAATTTAACATCCATAGCCTTCTGCAACTCTTCTGGTGTAATATTAAAAATGGACTTAAGGAATTCCAGGCAAATATAAGCATCTGCCATCTCTTCCAAAAGTCCAATTCTGTTATCATACCCTCGAATCTGTTTACTGATTTGTTGCGTAAGTTCTGCGAATTCCTCCATAGCAATCGTACACTTTAATTTCCACGGCTGACTTTCAACGCTTCTTCTGATAATTCTTCGCCGCTCTTTATCAGACAACTCGATATTGCTTTTCATGCACTGGATAAATCTATTTCGATCCATTGGCTGCCTCCATCCGAGCTTTAGCAGCGTCCTTTCGCTCTTTGTACTCCTCTTCGTCGATCTCAGCAAAGCCGTTCGGAGCCTCTTTGAAATATCTGTTGATTGCAACCTTTTCCATAGACGGAGTGATTACATACAGAATGCCAACGGTATCATAATCACCTTTCGCCGGATCTACAAGAAAATCCTCCGTATAAATCTTAAAAGCTCTATCAGCCGGCATATACGGCATAGTAATTGGATACTGTTCATCCATAACGGTATCAATCAGTCCACTGTGATATGGAGCGTCCGGACAGTTAATGTTCACGCCATGATAGCGGTCCACGTCTCTATACTTAACCGTGCCATCGGCATACACATATTTAAATAAGGAAGACATGCGTTTGCACTGATAGTTACGCTCTTCTCCCCTCAGACCACTCATATCAGAAATATCACTCCATACCTCGTCGGTATCCTCAATCGGAAGAAGCGGCTTATTGTTGATGAGACGATTCAGAATAGCTTTAGTCAGACCAATGCTGAAACCGGAATGACCGTCTTCGCACAGAGAGCCAAAGGCTTTCAATGCACTTTCATAGCAAGCACAACCATAATCCCACTCCCCGTCTTTTCTGTCTGGCTTCTCTCGACGGCAAGCAATGGCAACCTCGTTTTCAGCCCAACGCTCCATGTTAGATTTTTCACGGCAGGAACCGATAGAGCGGTTGCGATCGTCTATGTACTCATTTGCAAATATCTTTCTGCAATTTCCACCAAATGCTTCCACAATTTCCGGAAGGTTGTCATTCACAGCATCGAAGACCAGTCCGTGTTTTTTACACCACTCTACGGCATCCTTGGTCTGCTCTTCATTTCTGGATGTCCAGAGAATCAGTTTTTCTCCGTTAGCCTGTCTTTTTTTCAGATACTCGATAAGCTCCTCGTTGGGAATACCGATCTCCGGCCACTTGTTTTCGCATAAAGTTCCGTCAAAATCTACTGCAATAATGTTCTGTTTCATTTATTTTCTCCTTTCTTAGTACCGCCATGAATCCCGTTCAACTGTGCTAAATAATCACTTTGCTCATCGCAAAATATGATCTCATCTGGCTGGACTCTCTTCACGCAATCAGCGAACTCTACAATACCAAATACTTGAGAGCCGATCCCAGTAGATATAAAACTTAATCCGTCTATTATTGGACGTGTATACTGCTCTTCCCATAAATGAAAAATCCCGTATTTGCCATTCACTTTACAAAGTCGAGTTTCGTGTTTAATCTCGATTTCCGTATTCACTGTTTTGTTTCCTTCCATGATTTTTCTTTAATGATCCCGATAAATTCTACCCGCTCTTCTGCCAGACTCACAAAATATCTTTTCCCTTTGTAATCGACGATGTCGCCCTCGTACTTATAGTTCTTGTCCGGCTCTGAAGCATACGCCAAGATGTTTATTTTTGTCGTTCTATTCATAGCTCCTCCAAATATCAAGCTCCAGGTTGCATGGCTGATTGATCTGCATACTGCAATGCCTGAAGCTTTTTCTTCATATTGTCTAAAATATATTCAACTGTGATTTTCGTTGTCTGCGCCAGTTTTATATACTTAGAATGTTCCTCGTACCACTTGAATATCTCATAGAGATTTCCACTCTGCCAACTGAATGACCACCAATCACAAATCATCTCAATGATGTAATCGTATGGCATTTCCAAAACGGTCTCCAGTTCACCGTCTTCCATATCGTCATGGATAAGAACCCAGTGCTGCCAATGATGTGGATTCCGGTGAATGTGAAGTAACCATGCTCTCTGATACCGCTGTACAACTTCATAAGAGCGATTATTTCCATAGAAATATGCATCGTATGCCTCATACTCATCCGGCTCGTTCTTAGACTGATCATGAGCAAATTCCGTATTCCACCCGGCGGTGAGTGTATTTGTCATAAGTCCAGGTAAATTCTCAGAAAGCCAGTCGAACCCTCTTTTCACATTAGCTCGATGTCTGGCTAAATATTGATCGTACTGAAAGCTCACTTTTGACCCTCCTTCTTTTTCGTTGTTATTAACCTTTCATAAAGCTCTCTCGCTTCATCTCCTTGGAAAGCATTGATAATCTCTACAGACTGATTCATCCGTTTTCTTCCCACAACCATTACTCCAGTATCGTTTTTGTTTGAGAAATCAACACTAACTAATATACTATCTACCATTTTCAGCCTCCTTCCAGTAAACAGGTTTATCTGAATTGGCATTCATCGGCTCTGCCAAACAGTCGTTACACGGATCAAATTTTTCTTCGAGATCCTTATGCTCGCAGGTTTTGCAATAGGTTTTGAAATCAACCTCTTTGTAAATATTTTCCATAAGCTATTCCTTTCACATATAGTAGCGGAGCCAGATCGCATACCATACCTGCTCGTATGTACAGTTGGATAATAAGGTTTTAAATTCCTCCTCCGATAGAGACTTTATCCGAAATGACATAACTCGCAAAAATACAATGATGTTCCTAAGGACTTCTATCATCTGTGTCACCTCCGCTTTATGCTGCCATACCAGATGACTGCTCAAATACTATGGGCTTTTTATTGATCCATTTGGTCTCATTAAATGTTTTCTTATCTTTCAATGCTTTGCTGATAGCAAGATCGATACCAGACCGAGATTTCAAATGGTAGTAATACAGATCCGTATATGGTGTATTCATTCTGTCTATTCGACCGGCAGACTGTGCCATGATCTTATACGAATAATTCTGAGAATAGAATATAATCGTGTCCGTCGTAATACAGTTCCATCCTTCAGCCCCAGCATTGTATTGAACTAAATATACCCACGCATCGCTAGTCGGCACTGGCTGATGTTTGTGGCCGTTCCACTCTCCGACTTCATATCCAGAGAATATCTCTTTCAGAAGCTCGAGCTCATAATCGAAATTGTAAAATATAATCACTTTCGGATGCTTCTCCACAATTTCAAGTAAAGCTATTTGTCTGGACTGATCGGTGTTTACAATCTTTCTCCATACATAGCACAGACCGGCAGCATTGATAATTGGTTCTTTTTTAAACGGGTCCCATCTGGTTTTTCCGACATCTTTATACCTTTCGATATTGTACTTGACATAAATATCCTCATGGTGCGAAACCGTCTGGCGCTTAAAATCCATATTCACCAAGATTTTGTTTCGCAATCGAATCAACCTACCAGTATTCAAATATCGGTCAACTTTAGGAAATTTGCTGAAACGACTATAGACTATATGCTCCCTTGTAAATTCACTTCGGTTTTTATAAAATCCATTAGCAACAAACACTGGAATATAATCCTGCCAGGTATCGCCAGGTGTTGCAGATAACAGTATCCACTCATTTACCTTGGCGATTTTCAAGAATGCTTTAACCCATGTCCCAGAGCCTATAACACGCTGCTCATCAAATATAAAGAAGGCGTCCTTAACATCTGCATACTTCTTGATATTGTTCCAAGAATCAATCACAACCTTATTGGTATACAAATTCTCTTCTTTATCCGTTGATAATAGAAATGGTGAGAGTTCCTCTTCCCATTCAAAGGTGTCTCGTTTCCTAGCGGTTGTGATTATGTACAAATCCTTAATGTTCACATCGTCCATAGGAACATACTCATCCGTTCCAAGTTCTCCGCCATTTCGAACATAATAGTAGGCCAGCGAAGTTCTGGATTTTCCGCTACCAACACCACCACAAAGTATGCAGCCATTTCGCATTCGTCGTACAGCCTCTTCCTGATAGTCCCGTAATTCTACGCCAGCCATCACACACCTTTCGTGACGAATCCGTCTTCTACCTCGACTTCGTAGCCGTTACCATCCAGATCCGCTTTTGGACCATACAAGAGCATACAGGTTGTGATGGTTTCATCACTCTGATTCTCTGAATGATAGAACTCATACAGGCAGTCCAGCACTTTTTTAGTGATAGATAATTTACGGCAATCGTATACGACTTTGCTTCTTAAATCTGAAACGCCCATGATTTTAGCAACATTGTCATAAAGCTCGCTGATTCCGCATGTACACTGCTCTTTTGAAATAGAATATCTTTTTTTCATTCGTCATCACCCTTTCCAAATAATTTGTTAATCTGACGGAGCATTCTTCTTGTACTCCATATATCTGAGAAATACATAGGCGTATACCAATAATTTTCAGATGAATCGTCCGTGGACATTGGGTCAGTTATCGAGTTACCTATTTTTATAAATCCAGCCAACCCAAGAAGTGAGATCTGGATATAACACATCAGTCCAACAATTTCATCAACGTCCTGTGCAACTACTAAGATATGATTCTGGTAGTTCCTCGGCGGATCACAATGTTCAAGCTGCTTTCGTATTACATACACACCGGCAATCAAAGTTGCTCCAGCACCGCAGCATGGATCGTTAATTGAGATATAACCATATTGCTCTATCTTTTCTAAAGCATTAGTCGCTACCACTTCGGCCATAAGTTCGCAAACATGATATGGCGTGAAGAATTGACCAGCTGATCGATTTCCAAGATCAAGCTGCATAAACATTTTTCCGAGGAAATCCTGCTCCTGGCTCTGATCCAGTGCCATAGTTGTGTATGCTGCTAATTCTGGAAATATAGCTTGCTCTTCTTTTGAATACTGATGAATAATTTTCAGATACCGCTTCTCTCTTTGGTCATAGTTTTCCTTGTCCAAAGCATTCGAGATTGAACACGCATGAAGTAGAATATAATCTCTCCACACATCCCATGCTCGATGTCTGTATGTAAGTTTCTGAAAAGATTTTAAGAATTTATCCTCACAGTCAATTTTCGGTTCAGATTTCGTAGTTACTTCCGGTGGTTTCTCATCCTTCTTTTTCGTTTCGCCGAAAGTTGGTTGCCACTTAGGTGGCGGTTCTTTTGCTTTGAATGTTTTAGGTACCGTAGTCTTAATCTGTGGTTTTGACTTCGTTTTTTTCTTATTCCAAAACATAATTTTTCTCCTTTCATAAAGTAAGAGTGCCGGCTTTGACACCGACACCCTCAAAATATGATTTATGCGAATGGCGGCTCCTCTTCATCCGCATATTTCTCAGCAAACACGTCCTCTTCAATCGTGACGTACATGGTCTTCAGATATGCCTTGATACCGGATTTTCCGTTTACTTCCCACTTTGACGGACTGATGACCAGATCAACATTTCTGATTTCAGCATAGTCAAGAGAAGATACAGACTCCTCATCCAGCTTTGTTTTAGATCTTCTGGTAACCATATATACATTCGGCGGAATGTTATCAAACCGAACAGCTACCTGAATATAGTGAAGAGGTGCTTCATCCTCATCTCTCGGCGGAAGGATTCTTACATTCCATCCGTCTTCGCCGAGCTTCTGTGCCTGGTCGGCATCCGGAATTACAACACAAAAGTTACGGTTACCTGCTCTGTTGTACTTTGTCTCTTCTCCTCTGAAATTTCTGAACATAATACGAGCATTCTCAATAATCAGCTCATTTACATTTGCTCTTGCCATGATTAAATTCTCCTTTATTTTTTTAATTTTCCGGCGGATTCATTGCGTGCTTCATCACAATATCTGAAATATCATAATCAAGATCGCAATCCATGTGGAAGTTATCATTGTTGAAATGCGGGCAGTCGAAGCATGTCCGATACTTATCCTCCCCGCAAGGCATCGCCCATGGAACAACACAATCTACATCGGCGTCATTTGCACCAAGCTCCGGAACATATGGATCATCAGATACAAACCATTCAAAGTCTCCGTACTGAGAAATAGTTTTTACAGCCTCATCAACCAGTTTGTCGTAGTAGGATCGGTCAATGCCGTCTTCCTTACCAAGTTCTTTGACCATCTCTGATTCCATCCAGCGATAACCTTTGGAACCGGTTGCAGCATAATAACGACCGTCCTTTTCTCTCATCAGAAGTCCAGCTCCATATCCATCTTTCATCGGACAGAACTGACCAACTTTTCCAATAAAGTGATAGTCGTGTCCTTTTTCGATCAATGGAGTAAGCTTCTGGCATGTGGCTTCAAAAGTTGTATCGGATAACAGTCCTTTCTTATAGTCACTCTCTGCCTTGCTGAATTCTTTTTCTGCCTTGCTGACATCCGGTAACTCCTCATTCAAATCCAAATATAAAGAGCTGCTCACAGATTTGGTCTCGCACATATCTTCAAATGCGATGTCTTCTCTGCTGAACAGCTTCTTAAATACATATGGAATCTGGAACTGAGTACCTGTTGCCGTCCATTTTCCACCTTTCTTTTTGTTGTCGCCAGGAACATAACCATACATCTTCTGGCATTCTTCTGCTGATTTGTACTTTGCAATATATACAGCATCATTGACCAAGCACATCCGATCGTACGTAGCCTCGTGCTCAAACGTGTATCCGTATCTCTCACCGAAGTCCATAACGAACTGAATAATCTCTGGCGTTGCATCTGGGATCTTAATAGAGTCTGTCTTAATATGAGCAACCTGGAATCCGCGCTTCAGAACCTCATTCTTAAGGTCGATCATGAATAATGCTCCACGTTTCGCCACAATATTATCGATGTTTCTTGGATCACGGAATGGATTATCAAAGGATGCCGATGTGAGACCGTATACTGAATTGATAGCTGTCTTCAGTGCATTAGCAAGATCTTTTGATGTCATCTCGCCGTCAATAACTCTCTGAATATACGGAGTAAGCTTGCCGTCCAGCATGGTATTAACAATATTCCAAGCCTCATGTTTAATGCTTACACGACCCTCAACAATATCACGGAACGCCTTCGTAAATCTCGGTCCAAACAGAACCTCAGCAATAGCACTATGCGGATGCATTGAAGAAATATCCAGGAGTGCTGCATTTCCATACATTCCTGGTACGCCCTGTGCAAATCCGCCCTCGCCTACCTCTTCTCCACGATATGTAGATTTTCCATGGTCGAATACATACCCAGGGAAATATGGAAGAATGCTGTGAGCTTCGAATGGAACTTCGTCCTTATCGTTGTACTTCCAACCATAGTGAGGCTCCTCCATCATCTTCGGGCAGGCTTCCTTAAGGAAATCCATACTCTCTTTATCGAGCGACTCCACCGGCTCTGCTAGATTTCTGTAATGGAACTCTGACTGCGGTTTTCTGTTATTTCCAAATATAATTTTGGTTGTAAGAGAGTTCGTAGTATCATTAACGGTCATCTCTGCTAAATCTGCCAGAATCTGTCGCGCCGTCCAGTCAGCCTCAAGATAATTAAAGGCCGCTTCAGTAGCAATAACATCGTTATCACAATACTCAGCGACCTTAATCCAAAGCTCTTCCGGAACTGGTTGATCCCATGGAAGACCAAGCTCCTGGTGATGTGTTCCAGCCTTGATAATTCTTATTTTTTCGTCGGAGAATCCTTTTTTCTTGAGATCGTCATCGGTGAGGTTTCCCATCTCAATTTCCAATTTCTTAAGACTCTTCTTATTACCAGCCGAAGCGAAGTCATACACATCCGTATAGGATACGTTATACGCTTCTCCAAAGAAACAGTTCGGACTTCCGTTAATGATTTTCTGCGAAAGGTTATAAAGCTGTTCGTTCGTATAACCCATCAACCTTGCGTACAGAATATGGTTATCATATCTACGACAGTTGAAGCCAACCAGCCTGAACCGCATCAGTTCTTCGATTTCACTCGGAGACGGGTTAATCATTCTTACAACAGGCTTTCCCTCGCCCTCGATCTTCCAGTTTACAAGGAATAAGTTTGGGAAAACCTCAATATCATAAAATACCAGCTTTGCATCATCATTTTTCACCGCTGTGGACGGATCTGCGGATTTAAACTGCATTTTGTTGACCAACTTAATACAGTAATCCGCTTGATGAGTGCTGTTAGCTGCAAATGCTAATACTGCATTGCGCATGTCTGTGACGTCGTACTTCAAATCGCTTTCATACGCATCTTCCAGTATCTTGTAGATAAAATCGATACTGGGCTTAGTTCCCGGATGTATCTCTTTGTTAAGATTCCGTTTGATCAGTGTTCTAAGCCCTTTCTCGCTCTTAATCGCTTCAAAATTTACCATTTTTTGTTCTCCTTTCAGCGGTAAACCGGAGCTAATTGTTGCGATAGGCAAATTATTACACTTTGACAGCATACGCCGTAAAGAGCTTTTGCCCGTGAACACCTTAACTTCAACATGGTCGTCATATACTCTGCTAAGCTGCGTCGGATCGCCGGTATAAATATAATGAAGATGTATACCTTGTCCTGATTTACTAAGCTCGGCATAGGTAGGCGGCCACTTACTTGCTTCTGCTAAATTCTTTTCAAATGACTTATTTCCAGATTCGTCTGGAATATCAAAGTCAATCACAATATGATTCTCTGGAACTTTCACATAATGAAGTTTTTTCGTATCAATTCCAGATAATTTCGTGCGGACAGAATCCCATTTTTTCTGAGGTGTTTCGTTTTCCGAAGCATACTGTGCAGGGCATTCCGAACACACATCATCAAATATAGATTCAGTGCTATCGAATTGGATCAGTGCCGGTTTGACTACTTCCGCCTTTTCCTCTACAGTTTCTTCTTCAAATTTTTCTGTTCTGAACCCGATGTAATAACTTCTAACGCGAGTTCCATCATCAAGATTGAAGCGTTCCTGAAAATCATGAAAATAGTTTTTAAGTTCCTCTTTGAATACCCTCTGTGAAAACGGGAACCCAACTTTGGCGTCGTCACAGTAGGTTTTGTACATCTCCCATGCGGCTTTCAGAGTTGTCCCGTTTTCTTTCTTAAATACATGGTACGAATCGATAATGAAGTTATAGAAATCATTAGATGCACCAAGCATCGTAATCGGAATATAATCGTCATAACGACCAGGATTGTTCGAATATACCTCCTGGCAGTGGTAAGCGATAGCTCCCAACTCAAATTCCACTTGCTTCACAATCGTTTTGTACTCTTTTGGATTCAGCTTATTTCCAGATGGCGATACATCGATCAATCGTCGAATCAGACCGGACTTTGCATCCGTAATCTTGACCGGCTTATTTGTTCCCATAAACAGGAAACATTTGAACCGGTTTGAGTACGTAGACTTGAATTTTTCGTTCACAGTCATCAGCTCATGAGATACCAAGCTGTTCAATCTGGTATTATCCTCAATTCTCGATAAATCGCCATCGTGCTGAATGGCAACCAGAGGGTTTGTTTTAAATGCTTCCAATGCAAATGAATTGCTGGAAGATCCAAGTGCTTTTGCGTCAAATACAGAATAGTATCCGTCGAAAAGCTGCTGAATAATGTTAAGAACTGTGGATTTACCTGTTCCAGCAGCTCCGTATAAAACCATAAATTTTTGCAGTTTTTTGGATTCTCCAGATACGATTGACCCTATAGCCCACTCAATTTTTGTCCGCTCTTCTTCCGAATATAAAGTAGACATCAATTTCTCATAGGCAGACAAATCGCCAGCTTCAAGCGGATAATTCAACTTTTTGCTGGCGTAGTCTTTTTTATTAGTTTCTGTATTGGAAAATATAAGTTTGTCATCCAACGTATGAAAGCTGTCCCTCATCTGCTTCTGACAATACTTATGCCATGAGTCGATCATACCCGACTCGGCATCCCACATATGCAGGACTTTAATATCGGAGTTAAAACGCTGGCGGTTCTCCTCAGCATATCTATCCAGTTCGCGGTCAATGAGCTGCAAGGCATCTTGCTCGTCCGTAGACCATAAACCACGTTCCTCAATCCAGATAGCATAGAAATCACCACCTCGAATCATTAGATCGGTGCTTTTTTTAATAATGAACTTTGGATAGATTTCTATTACTCCACGTTTCGTTGAACGTGTTGAAATCACCATAAAGTCGATCATCGCATTTTTTACTCTCCTTCCGGACGCTTAAGTTCCTCGATTTCCTTTTCCAGTTTTCTGATACGCAGTGCCTGGTCCTTCTGCTCGATTTTCATGACAACCAAGTTTGCAGTTGTCATGACAGCAAAGATTGTGAGCTGCTTATTGAAGCTCCGCTGTTTACTGACCGCTCTTGTAACAACGTCCAATCTTTTCTCAGATGACCGTAAGCTGCTAAAAATATAAGTAAGCATTTCGCCCATTACTTCTTACCTCCTCTTAATCCGTTCATGAAGCTCTCAACAGTCTCAAACCGCCAATTTCCTTCGTTGTTGAACGTAAATATAAATTCCTGATGGTTCTTCTGACGGATGCGAATACTGTTCTTTCCGTTCTGGAACCAGGTTTCCACATTATCCCCAGCGTACTGCGGAAAATATAACTCGAACCACTTGTATACCTCACTATGGCTCATAACGCCCTCCTATCTGATATTGTCGAGATACCAGTTGGCCTGATACCAAATCTCGATATCTCTCATATCGTATCTGCAATGCTCGATTGTGAATAATCCACCCTTGCCATCCCGTCCGTAGTCACGATTCAGGAATCGCCGAATAACATCGATGGCATGAGCCTTGTCGAATTTGGAATCATCCATGGAACCCAACCCAAGGCTCACTATCATATCCCAAAACCACTGACCTGTCCGATTACCGATGTCAGGATCATCCATGATGTGCTCTTCTAAGCGTATAGCAAGGGCAATAATCATTTCTAAAACACTGCACGGACGATTATCCAAATAACTTGCAATCATACTATCCCGGTATCCTTGCTCGTTTCCGAATCTATATCGAAGATCGATCCCATCGTCATAGCGGTTGCCATCAAGAGCAATCGTATACGTAAAATCCGTATCATGAAGCAAAAATAACAACTTACGATACGACAAACCTCGCGAATATTCATCGTCGCATACGAGCTGGTACATCCAGTCAAAATATGCATTGTTCAGCTCATCCCGTGTCATCATACCTCCATCTGATGCGGCATATCTTCAACCACTTCAGAATAAGTTCTCTGATCAAGGAGAATTTCGTAATCACACTTTCGTGCGTCATTACGAACAAAGACAGAGTCGTCCTCATACTCTCCAAAATGATTCAAAGAATCAATTCCAACAGCATCTTCCACATCCTCAATTACTTCATCGTTTTCATCAGCCAGTACACCATCTGCATAGTAGGTAAGGCTGATCTGCTCATACTCTTCATCGTCACCAAACTGCTCCGGCGGAATCACATACGGACCGGCTTCAGAAACAGGCTTTTCTTCCTCGTCCGAACCGAAATCAGAATATCGGGTGTAACCCTCTTTTTTCAGACGTTCCGCATACTCTTTAAGATCTGGTTTTTCTTTGTCCGTATCTTTAATACCTTCAGCAACGGTTTTCTTTACGGACTGATCCTTTAATTCCTGCTCACGTCTTAAGAAAACCTCTTTTACAGAATCAATTTCCTCCTGAGCGAGCGCTTCGTATTTATCCTTAAGCAGGTACCATGTCACTACTGATCCAGTCGCAGCACCAATGATAAATGCCAAAGAAAACAGAGATTTGTTACTCATCTTCGTCCTCCTCGTTCTGAATTGTCATAACGGTAAGCGCAAGCCCACCGAAAAGTAAAGAGGCACTCAACAGAATGCCCCCTGTGATATGTCTTTTTCTTTTGGTATCCAATATGTAATCCATCATGGATATAAAATTTCCAATGCCATCCATCAGTGATGCTCCTTTCCGCCCATAAGAACGGCCAGACCACTAACAAAGCAAATACCAGCAAATGCTGAAAATGTTAATCCCATAAAACCTGTCATAATTCAGGACTCCTTTCTATTCATAGCTCGAAAAATAATGGTTACCTACTTGAAACATCGGTCTTCCGTATTTTCCATATTCACCAGCCGTGAAGAATATCGTATCTACATTAGTTCTGGATTGCAGTTCCTCTTCAACTAACTGGCAAATATCATCGTCTACAAAGCACTTATCAACTCTCCCATTCCACATGGATGAAAACTGATTTGCTTGATATACAACACCGTACACTGTATCCGGGAAATATACGGAATCAACACGATTTAATATGGTGTCGATCACTAATCGCTTTCCTTCCTCGCATTCGCCCTCAGCTTCTGCCATAGTTACAAGAGCAATCAGCTCAATATCTTCCCGTGGCAATAGTGTATCCTCCACATACTCTTCGATTTCAACTGCCGACACCGTTTCCTCTAAGGGTTGCTCAGAAATAATTACAATAGGATCAATAGGTTCAGCTTTTAAAGTCGGCTGTATTTCGATATATTCATACCGGTTTACCTGTTCTGCCGAGCAGACAAAACCTGTGCAAATAATCGCAAATACGCAAAGAGCAGGAAGGACCACCATACGAATATAATTTCGCATATGTATCCTCCTCAAAAAAAATTAGATCAGATCGAGAATCGGTCCGTCTACATTGAACTCCATTAGAATGGCTTTCTCGTAACCACCATCCTCAGTTTCACGGTTGGTCTCCAGAATCCCGAAATCAACGAAGTTGTCGCCATTTTCATTTCCTTCCGGTTTATAAACCCAACCAACAATCTGGCTCATTTTGGTACGCTTAATGCCAAGCTGATCGTATACATCGCTGAGGAATAAATATCCATTAGCTTTAAGTTTGTCGTTTGCCAGATTCTGCTGAGAGCGCAGATACATAAGGTTGTAATCCATATTGGATTCATATGCCTCGCAGGACTCATCAAAGAAACGGGCGTAATCGTTCGTAGAAGGTGCCGCCACATCTACGGTGGACTTCACCTTTTTTTCTTTACCGCTGTCCGGATCAGTTACAGTTTCCTCAAATTTCTTTGCCTTGATGTTGTAGCGAAGTTCTTTATCAACCTCCGCACCAAAGCGTTCAACGACTCGATTTCTGTATTCCTTGAAAGTCTTATCCACAGTCGCATAGGCTGCTGCCAGTGCTACATTTCTCTTCTTGAGAATATTGTGAGACGCAACAATACTTGCTATGGATAAAGTTCCAAGGGCAACAGCAGGAGCATAGAGCTTAGCAACTTTTACGCCAGCCTGTACATAAACAATAGCCAAATCTTTCTTTGCATCGTCCTTAGAATACTCCGTCGCCAGTTCCTCATTTTCAGCACATTTGTGAATAGCATCAATATCTTTCTTGGACTTCTCCAATACGCTGTCTAACTTAGTTGTTGCATGGCAAGCCATAACAGCACTTGCAACGGTACCAACAACACCAGCCACTATCAGAATCTCAGGGCTATGCTTCTTAAGTTTCACACTTACTTTGCTGAAGGTCGTGGAAACGTTCTTCATGATTTCTTCTTTCTTCATATCAGTTATTCTCCTCTTCAATTTTTTCTTTCTTCTCTAAATGATCGATCAAGTGCTGCGTGTACCACATGATCTTTTTCAAATCCTGAATGCCGTTTTTATTTTTCCAGCGGCACGCATACTTGATAATGTTACCAGTATCGGTTGCTTCGATACCTTTTAAATCGAAAGTGAATGCCTCAATAACATCGATCACTTCCAAACCTGTTTCTGACTGATAATGGCTCGGATGAGACACCATTTTATCGTCTGATTCGTACATAAATATCCCTCCTAGTTCAACGGTAATGCCTTCGGAAGTTTAATCATGTATCCGTCTCTCACACGAATTACAGATGCATTCCGAATATCAGTCCAGCCGTATTTATTGTCTGTATAGTTGCCAGAAACGCCAACCAGATCATAGAAATCGGCGACACTAACTACCTGGTATGTGGCAATAAGCTCGTCCATTCTTTCCAGGACATCTTCCGCCTCGCCACGAGATTCCAGAATAATATCATCATAATCGTATCCAGTTCGTGTTCTTGATACGTTTCCCGAATCTCGTCGATCCCGATCGTCATAATACTTACGGTAAGAGATCTTGGATGACGTTGACGATCTCCCTCCCCTTGAGTTTCCGCTAACACCAAGGAATGCTCTGACAGCATCCAAGATAATGTCTTTTACGGCTGGAACCACGATGTCTTCAAAAATATAGCTTTTTACATCGTCTACATCTTCCGGAACAAATACGTTCGTAATCTTCTGAAGACCATTCTTTTTCTTTGATTTGACAGAACCACTGACAACCTTTTCAACTCTTTTCTCCGGAATATCATCATTCTGGTTCTGTCGTGATTTATGGGAATTGGATTTGTATTCCTCCATCTCTAAATCTCCTTTCAATTAACCGTTACCACTTTTCCGGGGAGGGTTATCCTCGTACTTGGAATACGGTTTGTTTTCTTCTTAAACTGATACACCAGATTACTCCTGGCTTTCTTTTCAGACGCCGCGTATGTAGAACCCTGCCATCTATTTGCAACGCAGGTATCAAACTCCATAACCGGTCCGTCGTACATATACTGATTCATAGGACACCTCCCTTAAAAAGCAAAAGGGAAAGCACCCTGTTATAGGTACTCTCCCTCTGTCTGAATCATCGATTCAATTCTTATTCAGAATCCTCTTCTGTCTCTTCATCGATATCCGTAAACTCTCCGTCGACGATATCGCCCTTCGGCTGAGTTACAACCGTCTTACGATTCTCACGCCAGTTCTTGAATTTTGCTGTGGCCGGAACGACTACAAATTTGTAGGTTAATGCACCTGCAATCATAGCCAATCCGATAGTGGTCGCTAACTTCATACCGCCGTCAGAAGCCGCCTTCACGATCTCCTCAGTAGTTGTTTCGATAACCTCTTCGTTGTTGTTCATGATTTCGTTGTTCTCCATAATATGTTCTCCTTTCAGATTTGAAATATGTGGTTCTTCCATAATAGTGTTTGTAAATTCTGCGAACCTTACATTAAGTTGCGGAAGTCGTATCTTGGACCATATCCATAGTCGATAACAAGACAAGGTGTTCCGTCCGTAGCAAGCTGAGAACTGAATCTCAGATCGATATATCCATTATCAATATTCCAGCCAAGATCATCACCAAGCTTAATAGGCTCTAATCCAACCTCATAATAGAAATCATTAAGTGAAATATACATTTCATCTCGCATTTGACGATTTAATTCATTCTCGGCCTTTTTCAATTTGTCGATGTCTGACTTAAAATATCTTCCGGACACAGCATCAAAACATAAAGTATCGCCTTTTGCTGTGACGATGACCTCCTTATTTTCAACAGGATTTTTCTCAAGGCGTTCCTTAGCAACCGCGTCCCTCACAGTCTGTTCCTTTTTCTCGCCGATTGTCTCTACTACCTTTTTTTGATAATCTCTCAACGTTGATTCGGAAATGGTGTACGCTGCGGTCAGTGCCGCATTTCTTCTGGCATTAACGGAACTTGCCCCGATAAGACAAGCTACTGATACTGTTCCAGTAACTGCCGCGGGAATATAACATTTCCAAGCGGTTTTAACGACGTCCATCGGCTCCAGTTTATCTGCCTGCTGACGTCGCTTTTCCTCATCCAATAATTGGATTGCTTTAGGAGTAGATCGTACTGCCATTACGGTAGTCGTAATCATTCCGGCAATTCCAACTCCAGTGAGGATTTCAGGACTATGCTTTACTGTAGCTGTTTTTACATTTCTACAGATCTTAGTCAAATTAGGTTTCTGCATTTCAGTCTATCCTCCATAAAATATAAACGGGGCACAAGGCCCCGCGATTTATCTAACCAACCAGAATTCCGGACGAACTCCAATAGAGGTCGAAGCGGCGTTGTAGTGCGCATCGCCAAAGTTGTCCACAAGGGCAAAGTAAGCCGAAGAAAATTCCTTTTTAGTAGCATTGCGGAGCCAGCCGAACTCACAATCGTTTTTGTAATAAGCAACGCGGTTTCTTCTCTGTTTCATAAGAGGAAGCTGCTCATCGCCATCCGCTTCGATGTGATCTCGATCCCATTTATCGGCCCAGCCACAAATCTCTCCGAGAGTCGGGATTGATAAACCGGTCATTCTCTGCTTAAGAACCGCAGGGAACATATTGTACAGCTCGCTATCGATCCACTTTTTCAGATCGGACTGAGAATATCCGCCAGCATTGCCACCATCTTCATTCATCGGGCGTTTGGTAACATAATCGTCGAAAATGAATAGCACCTTAGTGTTCGTAACTTTCTGAACTGTTGCTGTAAAGTTTCCGAGCTTTCCTAAAGGAACCATCATTTTATCGCCAACTTTAATGTCTGCTGGAAGGATAGAATACGGATTATGTACCGTATCTCTAAATAAATTCAAGGTCGCCTCAACATCAGCTCTGCAATAGCGAACTGTATCGCCAATATCAAATGTCGGAAATAACGGTCCCAAATCAATCGCATAACAACCCTCTGATTTTCCCTTTTCGTCAAGATCGATGTACTTTCTATACATCCTCTCTACCGTCGGAACATCGATGCCTCTTTTGGTTAAGTTGATAATTTCTTCTCCTAATGTCATTTCTCTTGTACACATAGTACGTTCTCCTTTCAGAATATAAAATTTTTATTTGGTAACTACGAAATTAGCAGGTCAATAATCCACTCAAGCATATCTTTCGCACAAGAAAAAACATAACTTGTTCGTGGATTCACATATGAATATGAATCACATTCATCTCGAAATGATTCAATCACGATCAGCGGTGGTATCTCTGGGTGTTTGCAGAGTCGTATTAACACTTCTCTTCCAGCCCATCTCATATAACTCGCCTGCTCAAAGTTATATCCACGCTGAACCACGGGCATTGTTGCGATAGCATAACGTACAGTATAAATGGCTCTTTCAGTCGGCGATTCCATTTGTCTCCTCCAAAAGAAAAAGCGAAAGAGCCTTGTTAGGACTCCTCCGCTTCATCTTTGTCTCTCCGGGCAAGTGCTTCACTGACCTTTTCTTCAATTTTCTCGTCCATTTTCTGTTCATTCACCCAATCGGTAATAAGGTTTACGCCTACACCAATCACGGTTGCTGCTACTCCAATAGCCTTAATCCATTTACTTTTATTGCTCATAATGACACTCTCCTTTCATAATACAGCTTGTAATTTCTGCGAATGACCAGATTTATTCAGAATCCCAGCCGGCATCCGGAACCCAATCCATATCGATAACCAATACTTCAAGTCCATCATCCAGTGTTACTTTGGAATGGTTAAAATCGATCCAGTATATTCCTGTATCAATACTCCATCCAACCGTATCTCCTCCTTCTAAAGGCTCAAGACCAAGCAGTTGATAAAAATGATTCGCCGGTAAATATCCGCTGATGACAAAATCACGGTTCAAATGATATTCCGCCTGAATAACTCTGTTGATGGAACTTTCGAAATATCGATTGGAATAGGCATCGTAGAATAACCTTTCGTCATTCGGATCATGCTCATCAAAATCAAGTGAACTGTTTCTAACTAATCCAGTTGAAGTAATATACACGTCCTTAGCCTTTTCCGCTGCGATAGCATCAACTATCTTCTGGTGAGCCTCTTCGCCGTACAATTCCTTTAGCTTATCCTTATAGTTGTTATAGGAATCATTCAGCAACGCATAAGCGCTGGTAAGTGCTGCCTGTTGGCGTTTATTCAACACATTGGCACCGAAGATACAGAATATCGTTGCCGTACCGCTAATTGCTGCCGGAATATAGCAGACCCATGCTGATTTAACAGCTTCAAGTTTGCTATAAGCCTCTGGATCACCGTCGTGATTTGTCTTACTATCCGCTCTGATTTTACGAAGAGCTTTTGGTGTCGCACGTACAGCTAATACCGACGTTACGATAACCCCAGCCGCACCAAGACCAGACAGTATAGTCGGTGATGCTTTTCTCAGATAAATTTTCGACCTCTGAGTGAGTCTTTGAAGATTTGGTTTCTTCATAAAGTTCTCCTTTCGTTTTTATTTCATAGCATGTAATAAATCAAGGACATCTGTGGATATGTCCACTGCTACTGAAAACATAAAATTGTTATCCGGATTGATTTTTGAAAACTGATTCATCATTCGCCGGAAGTCACCAACAAATATGATGAAATCTTCAATCGATCCAGATTTCTTTGGATAAAGTCTACCGACGATGTATCTTTTCAACTCATCAATAGCCCATACCGAATAGCTCGATTTTTCAAGCTCTTTCTTCCATTTCCAACCGAATGGAAACCACGCATCCATCTGATACGTATCGCATAACAATAAGTCAAGTTGTTCGATAGACATCCGTTCTCTCCTTTCTGCAAAAATAAAAGAGAAACAGGATGGACTCGAACCATCGACTTCGGGACTTTAATCGTCTCGCGCTCTCCCAACTGAGCTACTGTCTCTCATAATATGCCTTGTAAATTTTGCGAAGTAAAAGGAAAGAGGCGTTGTATGCGCCCCTCTCGGTTAATTTAAACCAATGCTCTTTAAGATGCTCATCAGCTCATCTTTATCGAGTTCAGCATCTACATCCAGGTGAAGATGAGTCTTTCCATCATTTATAGTAGTAATAGCCTCGTTCAACTGAATATCAATGTTGTATCCTGTTTTCTTACGTATTACCATCTTTATTGCTTTGGAAATGATTCCTCTCGTGAATTTCGACACTATTCTCATTTCATCCATGCTCCTTTTACTCCTTTCAAAGCTTCAGTTTTTCATAAAAGGAATTGTAAAAATCGCTAAATATCTCGCCTATCAAAGCAAGTTTCCCATCGCTGACGTTGGATTGGTTTCATTTTTAATGCCCACATTATTTGTCTTATAGTGACGGTTGGATATAATCCGTCCGTACACTCTCCAGACCGGCTGTCGAAATATTCCTTGAATTTGGGATGTAAATATAAAGAGTCCGTCAGCCACGAATCGACCTCTGCCCAATATGTACTTTTTGTATCCGCACTAAATCGTTGCTGAATCACTGCCAGACCTTTATCTCCTATCGTAAATAGAGTGCAGCGATCATATACAGGATGATTACAAATATAAAGTTCGCCGTACATCGACAAATAGATGTCTGGCTTTTGATAATGGTACCGCATTTCCATCTCCTCATAGCAAAAAGAAAAGAGCCTTAGATTTCTCTAAGACCCTCTCCTACTTAGCTTATGTTTTTAATCGTCTGAATCTTCCTCGGAATCATCGTTCGCAATGCCCAATACTTCTTCTCTAGTTGGGTATAAGTTCTCATATTCTTCATTGCCTTCACGGCCGTAATCATCTAAATCTATGCTGTGGCCGCAGTGGGGACACACCAGTGTATCTTCCCACTCATCCTCGAACTCCATTAAATGCCCACACTCATGACAGATATACTCTCTGCTGAACATTGCTTTAAGCTGCTCCTCGTTAAAAATACTCATAGCTAAATATCTCCTTTCGTACTGTCCAGCTCCTATACCATATAGTATACAAGCTGTTGTCTGTAGTTCAAGAGATAAAGCTTTATTCTCTCATAATAGCCCTTGCATTTTTCACGAGAAAAACGAAGAGGACATGCATTACACACGTCCCCAACGTTTCGGAATTTCCTCGCTACTTCTTCGTAGGTCTAAAACGGTTGATTAACCCTTTGAATGTTGAAGATGTGAAGGTTCCAGTTTCTTCAAACTTAAATCCTTTATTCATCCAGATGCCATAACACATCAACGGAATCAATAATTCTGCCGCTGCAATACCAACTCTGAAATATCGATCCTTAACCTGCTCTGCGATCTGCCGTTCTTTGAAGTCATTATCTTTCGTAACGGACTCTCCGTCCATCATACGCCGATTGTACTTCTCATCAGCATCCCACACGCTCTTGTTCTCTTCGATTCTCAGCTTGTAAAGCTTTGTCAGATCATCAATCGCTGTTGATTTTTCTTTGGTTCCGGACTGCAAATCAGATAAAGCCTTAATCTGTGCTGCAATCTCCTCACTTAATAATTCGTCAATGTTTTTCTCTTCCATTTTGTTCTCCTTTCAAATAATTATTAGGTTCATTCCATAATAGAGAGTGTTATTTGTGCGAAATATAATTTTTCAGCTCTACTCGCAGACGTACGTAACGCTGCTTATAAATTGCATCCGCGCCAGACCGATCTAATTCGAGAAATAAATAAGGTCCGCTATCTGGATCTGATTCGTCGACCCTAAGCGAACCTACTGGCTTTTCTTTAAATATAAATCGTGACAATAACACTCCAACCATTACTCCGATCAGTAATCCAATCGCTAAGCTCACCTCCGCTCCTCCTTCCAAAATGTTTTTCTGAAAATTACCACCCGGCAATTTTTCAAATATCAAAATAGCATGTTTTACGGTAACCTACGTACGGTATCTAACCTAGAATAAAAAAAAGAAAGAGCCAGTGATGGCTCAATCTTCGTTTCGATTCATTTACAATACTTCAGATGTCACGGTTTTCAATGCAATGGCGGCTGCTTTAGCATCATACGATTTTGCTAATCCCAACATTCTATGTCCGTCAGCCATCAAATTAAACGCCTGTGCTTTCTGGGTCTGTCTAATTCCGATTGCCGATGGCACAAATGCTAACATAAGCACCCCCGCTGAAACCATACAAAATGCCGTTGCATACGTCATGACTTTGTCTTCTTTATTCATAAAATCACTCTCCTTTCATAAAGAGAGTTGTAATTATTGCGTGTTCTCACCCTCGTATACTGTTTTCTTCCGAAGATCAGACCATGTAATATAACGATCCTTCTTGCATACCGGACAGAAGAATTTGCTAATCTTCCCACCGATATCCTCAAATTCCTTACTCTCGCCCTCAAGTCGGCTCTGGCAATTTGGACAGTTGAACCGGTATACCTTCTTCACAGCTTTATCGACAATCTTCATATCATTTCCGCTCCTTGTTAAGTAACCAGAAAAATCGTCTGTACAATTCGTAGTAAACATCCTTGCAGCATGGAATTTCTAATCTAGCTTTGAGAATGTCATAGGACCATCCCTCTGTTACAGCTTTTAAAATATACTCCGCCAGTTCTCGATCAGTTTGCTCTGCAACTCTCTCGACCATATCTGTACGCTCAGAATAATATGTCTTAGCCATGGCGCATTTTGCAGTCGGATCACCAAGCGTACTGGTTACTACGAACGATGCCAAATCTTTCGGCGGATTAGAGTACCCATCAAGAACTGAATAAGCTTTTCTCCAGATTGGATACTGAAGACAGAAATGTTTAAGCTCGTAATAACGGTGCTTCTCTATCCAATAAGGATTCTTTTCGGATAGCTCTGGACGTATTGTTGTTCCCATTAGCGCTTCTCCCCTTTCCACACATAACCAGTCTCCTCGTACAAGCGCTTCGGTGAAATATAAAAATTGATACGTCCGTACTTAGAATTCATGTCCTCAATTTTTGTCACTAACTGACCATTCCTTGTGGCTTTTCCGATTGGCAACCATCCAGATATAATACCGGCCCTAACCCATGACGCGTCTTTGCCGTAAATTCGTGCCGCAACCATTACCGGAACCGAGCCAGTTGCAAATTCATTTTCATTCATTGGCTGCTACCTCCTTTCAACGGCTATTCTAGGTTAGGAACAGCATTTAGTAAAAACAACCTCGGTGGATATGAGCAAAAAGAAAGAGGCTTTGCTAAGCCCCTGTTCTCATTTTGTTAAACCGTAGTTTCTGTAACCGAATACGCATTACAGTCAATTCCTTTCCGATGTTTTCCTGCTGACGATAATCCTTACTTCTCAAAAGCATATCCTCGAAAAATCGAATTTTATTCAGCAGATGTCTTTCTTCTACACTCATATCGCACCTCCGTAAATATGTATTCTATTCATAAAAGCAGTTGCGATTTATGCGCCTTCCAACGTATCATAGTCATCTCACATGGATAATCTTCATATCCAAAAGTCTCGCAAGTGATCAGTCCCTCTATAACACCGGCTATTATTTCCGATTCGTATTGCTTGTATGGGTAAATATAATCTGGGAGATATCGATGTATACATCCGCATTCGGAGCATTGATACCTCGGAACATTCACCCATTTGCTCACACGACCTTTCGTCCGTACAATTCTTCTAACTTTGTCATAGTATTTCAATTTTCCACCGCAGTCCTGGCAGGTTGATGTATTGTTACTGATCATATACCTAACCCTTTCTATCCTAGGTTAAAATATAAAAATTTAGTGTAGGAGTTGACAATTCCTACACTATGATATATGATTACTAACGATAAATCAACAATCCAACATAAAATCTCGGTTCATTATCATGAGGAGGGATTTAATATGCTGATACAATGCCCGGAGTGCGACTTACAGGTAAGCGATAAAGCAAATACCTGTCCGCATTGTGGATACCCACTGAAACCAGACGCAAAGCCCAAATCGTCTCGTAAACCAAATAAGCGCAGGCGGCTTCCAAACGGTTTCGGTCAAATAAGTGAGATTAAAGGTAGAAATTTAAGGAACCCTTTCCGTGCAATGGTTACGGTTGGAAAGGACAAGAATGGCAAACCAATATGTAAGCCGTTGAAACCGGAGTCATACTTTCCAACATACAATGATGCATACACAGCTCTTGTGGAATTTAATAAGAATCCGTATGACCTGGAACCGTCTATCACAGTCAAGGAACTGTACGACAAATGGACACCGGAATATTTCAAGACTCTGAAGAGCGACGACAGCGCCAGAGCTACTACATCGGCTTGGCAATACTGCTCTGCTGTTTACGATATGCGAGTCATGGATGTTCGAGCAAGGCACATAAAAGGCTGCATGGAAGAAGGTGTTGCTACCGTAAGAGGCCAAGAGCAGACACCAAGCGCATCAATGAAGAATAAGATAAAGACGCTCTTCAATCAGATGCTCGACTATGCTGTTGAATACGAACTTGTAGATCGGAACTATTCGAGAACATTCAAGCTTACAGACGATACCATTAAAGAAATACAGACTGTCAAGAAAGAACACATTCCATTCTCTGATGATGAGATGGCTCTTCTGTGGAAGAATCTCGGACATAAATATGGGATTGAGTTCATGATTATTCAATGCTATTCTGGATGGAGACCCCAGGAGTTAGGTCTGATAGAATTAGCAGATGTTGATTTATCGAACTGGACATTTAAAGGTGGAATTAAAACCGATGCTGGTGAAAACAGAGTTGTACCGATTCATCCTCGGATAAGGGACTTGGTTTCCAAATCATACGAAGAGGCTGATCAACTTGGGAGCAAATATCTTTTCAATTATACAGATGAAGATCGCCGCGGTAAGAATACCAAGTTGACATACAATCGGTATAGCAAAATATTCAATCGCATTCGGGACGAGCTTAAACTCAACCCGGATCATAGACCTCACGACGGCAGAAAGCATTTCGTAACCAAATGCAAAGATGCTAAAGTCGATGAATACGCTATCAAATATATGGTCGGACATAAGATTTCAGATATCACTGAAAAGGTGTATACAGCCAGAGAATTTGAATGGCTAAGAACTGAAATAGAAAAAATAAAATGACTTGTATTTGACGCTCAAATATAGGAATAGCGGTATAGGAGTAGTGCAGGAATAATGTATGAATTACCTACATTTTCCCACTTTTTACTACTCTTAACCGCTTCATAATTCCTTGATTTTACCGGATTTTCTCGGTATAAGCCACCTAACAAGTTTCTATAATACCTTTTTTCCAATAATCATCATTATCATCGCTTGCTGTATTGTTTTTAAATCTTGCTCTCATCGTTTTTTTATGTTCTCTTTTTTGTACAAATATTTTAAACTGGAATCAGAAAGGAGATGGCGTATCATGCAGTTAAGTGATAAATTTTTCACATTTGATACCGGAGAAAAATCGCATTTTTTCGACATAATAACCAGTTCAGGACTCTCGCTCTCCCTGTTTTCGATTGGAGCGTCCATTCAAAAAATTGCTTTTAAAGGTAAGAAATGGTCCGACCATCCGGAAACAGACGGGAATGAACTTCCGATCACATTGAGTTCCGGCAATCCTGATTTTTACCGCATCTGTCCGTGTTATGCAGGAGCAACGCTTGCCCCGAATGCCGGAAGGATCTCCGGCTCCTCCATCCTTCTCGGAGGAGAAACGATCCCTCTGACCCCAAACGAAGGTGCGAACCAGCTGCATGGCGGTCCGCATAATCTCTCCGCTCAGAACTGGAACACAGAATTCGTCCGCCAGGATTATGATTCTGTCTCGATCGGATTTTCAGCATTTCTCGCCGACGGCGTCGACGGATATCCGGGAAATCGCACGTTTCATGCGGAATATACGCTCGATGACAGCAACTGGCTGACCATCCGGTACCGGGCATCGACGGACCGGCCGACTTATATCAATATGTCGAATCATACCTACTGGAATCTTTCCGGTGATTTCTCATCTTCCGCGCTTGATGAGACACTCACCGTTTTCGCAAACAATGTCTGCCTGAATAACGAGGAACATATTCCCGTCGAAATCATCCCTATTGCAAGGACGATATTCGATTTTTCCAGCCCGGCTTCTCTTAAAAGCCGGCTGGATTTTCTGCCGCGCGAAGAAAAACTCCGCTCCCGCTGCCGCAGGCAGATTTCCATCGCGCGCGGTTACAACCATGCATTTATCCTGAGCCGTGACCAGACCTCCCGCAGTTTCCGGTCGCTTCCACAGCCTGTAAAAAAAGCATGTATCCTGAGCGATCCTGTTTCCGGACACTCCATCACGCTTTACACAGATGCCCCGGCACTCGTCGTCTATTCCGGCGGATTTCTCGATGATTCCATCGGATTCCCGGACGGCACGCACTCCTGCCCGTCATGCGCCATCGCGCTCGAAGCCCAGGATGTTCCGGATTCCCCACATGTTCTGCCGGAACATTTTTCCATCACAACGCCGGAACATCCGTTTGAGCGGACGATCCGGATCCAGATCCGGTAAATGTCGCAGTAACACTTACAGTTCTGCCGCTGGCAGCTTCTTTCGAATTCCTTGAAATACAAAAAGGGACCTGGCCATCATCTGATATGCCAAATCCCTTTTTCCGTTTATTTGTAACTATTCAGTGCCTTCTCACACCTGCAGGAATCTCCCCACTGAGCTTTCCTTCGGATGCATAGTTTCTGTTATATTGTCACCACCGGATCCAGATCTTCCCGCTGTATTTCCAGTTTCCATACAGCAGCCGTCCAAACAGAGCCAATGCTGTGAGCTCAAAAAAGCGGATCGTCAGGCGGTCGGAACCTGCAAATGTCGTAAGCAGAGTCAGGAATGCAACCAGTGCAAGATACAGGAGATTCATTCCTTGGAAACGGACAAACCGTTCTTTTTCCCGGATCCGGTCATCATTCCGGATCCGCTCATAAGAACGTCCTTTTCCTTTTAAAAGGCGCATTCCGAGTACCGCCCATTCGATCGTTAAAATACAGAATACATATTTCGCCAGCATAGACATTCTTCCTTTCCATGAAAGTTCTCTGCAATTTTCTCTTCTATCCGTCCCATGAGTCTTCATGTTTTCTATGATCTTATTGTATCACATGCCAACGCAGCTGTCACTGTCTCCTTCTGCCTCTCTCCTGCCGTGTACTGTAACAGAAAAAGAGCCGAAGACATGCGCTGGCATTATCTCCGGCTCAGTAAAATCAGGTGTTGTCCCTGATCGTTTGTCCTATTTCGATTGATAGAGCACTACATTTTTATTTTTTAACGTCTGTTTCACATCGATGACTCTCTGGTTCGCGCTGCCTTTCCAGTGCAGGGTCACATCTTTTTCTGCTTCCACGAACGGTCCGTCCACCAGGACATCCACGTTTTTCAGAAACGGAAGATCCAGGATGTCTTCCCACAGAAATCCTGTATACAGCCAGATCGTCTTTTCCGGGAACTTTTCGTGGATTTCTTCGATCAGACTTCCCACTTCTTTCCGGTTCTGCCAGTGAAGCGGATCACCGCCGGAGAATGTCACGCCGGAGATCCAGGATGGCGCCAGCGCCTCGAAAAGTTCCTGCTTTGCCTCCTCGTCAAACGGGAGTCCGCCTTTCACATCCCATGTCACCGGGTTCTGGCAGCCCGGACAGGCATGGCTGCAGCCAGCAAGCCATAAGACGGTGCGCAGGCCGTCGCCGTTTAACATGTCCTCTTTTGTAATGTTGTGGTAGCGCATGAGATCACCTCTTTTTTTATATTTTCACGCAGTGCACATATTCTTGTTTTTATTTCATAAAAACAAGAATCTCTCGGGCGTCCGCCCTATGTAAATTTTGCCAAACAAACCCTTATGCAAGCAAGCTTGCAACGCGTTTGTTTGACAAAAATTACGCACTGCTAACAGTTTCCATCACATCGAACGTCTCTCAGCGATCTCGGCCATCTTTGCGTCGTTTAATCTTGTATCGCCTTTCACACGGGAATAGCTCAGATATCCATTCATCCGGTCGATCTTCGTGAGATTTTTGCTTCCGCAGACCGGACACACATCCATGTTCAGTTCCTCGTGCCCGCAGTCATCGCAGTAGGACAGGGACAGGTTTACGCCCTCGTAGAATCCCATCTTCATGGCACGGCGCACCAAAGAACGGATCGCCTCTTTGTTGTAGTCGATCGGGTACTTCACATACTGGATCTTTCCGCCGTTGGAGAGCTCCCAGAACCGGTGTTCCAGGTTCTGCTTCTCGATCGGGGTAATGTCCTCAGTCACATGGCAGTGGAAGCCGTTGCTGACATACTCGCGGTCGGAGACGTTCTCCACGATCCCGTATTTCTTCCGGAACTGTTTTACCTGAAGTCCGCAGAGATTCTCCGCCGGTGTTGCGTAAATCGCGTAGAGGTTTCCGTCCTGATGCTTGAACTGTTCCACCTTCTCGTTGATATGTTTTAACACCTCGATGGCGAAGGTACCGTCCTCCACCAGGGACTTTCCGTTATAAAGTCTCTGAAGCTCATTGAACGCCGTGATTCCAAAGGACGCCGTCGCCGTCTTTAACAGCGGCTTGATCTTATCGTGAAGCCCTAAATGACCACCATAGAATCCGCCCTCACAGTAGGCAAGCGGATTCGTGGAGGCACGCATCTCTCCCAGATATGCATAGGTCCGGATATGGATCTTCCGGATCAGCTCCAGGTAGTAGTCAAGGACCTCATAAAAATCCCTGCTCTCCTGTCTCGCCTTCGCGAGGATCATCGGAAGATGCAGGCTCACAACGCCCACATTGAAACGTCCCACGAACACCGGAACATCCTTCTCATCCGCCGGTTCCATGCCGCCCCGCTCATACCACGGGGACAGGAACGCGCGGCATCCCATGGGGCTGATGATCTTTCCGTATTTCTTGTACATGCTGGCAATATAGCCTTCACCGGTCAGGGACAGCCAGTCCGGATACATCGTCTTTGAGGAACACTCGATTCCTGCCTCGAAGACGTCCTCCAGCTCTTTTCCCGGTCCGTGGAGGTTATCATCATATAAAAATACAAGCTTCGGGAACAGTACCGGCTTCTTGTGGCCTTCTTTTCCCTGACCTTTCTTTCTGACGTTCAGCATCGTGATAGTGGCCATCTTCGCGAAGCGGCTTGTTCCGGTTCCCGCTGTCATGGTGATAAACGGGTAGTCACCGCGGCTGGAGGAAACAGAGTTAAACTTGTACTCCCATCCCTGGAATCCCTGTTCCATCTCGCGCTGAACGTCGTTCCATGCCACTTCTTTTGCCTTCTCCTCATCGAGGCCAAGGTCAATATACTTTGTGATATACTTTCCGTAAGATTTCTCCGCGTAAGGCGCCAGGATATTCTCCACGTTCGGCACCGTAAAACCGCCATACTGCTGGCTTGCGGCACTCAGGACAATATCGCCGATAACGTCAAAGGCCACATCCAGGGTCTTCGGCTCGTTGTACCAGATATTTCCCATCTCAAATCCGCCGCTTAAGACCTCATTGACATCAAAAAGACAGCAGTTCATGGTATCACGGCGCGCGGACATGTCGTGGATATAGAGATAGCCGTCGCGGCATGCCTGAAGTTCTTCAACGGTCATAAAGAACTTCTGGTATAAGGATTTATTTAACTCGTTGAAGATCAGGCTCCGCTTCGTGGAGACCAGGGCGCTGTCGGTGTTGCTGTTTTCCTTGTCGCCAATATACATGATGGACTGGCTCTTTTTGTAGACCTCGTCCAACATCTGGACGAAATCCTGCTTGTAGTTGCGGTAATCGCGGTAACTCTTTGCGACCACCGGATTGACGCGCTCCAGGGCGCCCTCGACGATATTGTGCATCTGGGCGATCGGCACCTCTGACTGGTCCAGTTCCTCCGCCTTCTCCTCCACGAACTCACAGATAAATTTGCTCTCAGCCTTTGAGAAGATTATCATCGCACGGTTTGCGGACTTGTTCACCGCCGCCAGGACTTTCTGGACATTGAATTCTTCTTTTGTCCCGTCTTTCTTGATCACTTTGATCTCACTGCATTTCATGATATGGAATCCTCCTCATCGGTTTCGCTGTTGTCTTCGCTTTCTATTTCTTTCTCTATCTCTGTATTGCTTATGATTGCGCCACTTTCATTCTCTTCTGTTTTTTCCATTCCAGTTTCCGAATCTACCGGTTCTTCTGCCGTCCCCGCATCCTTTTCCGGCTCATCGATCAGATGACCTTCCTCGTCGATTTTAAGGTTCAGCTCCTCCTCGACCTCGCTCCGGATTTCCTCCCGCTGCTCCACATTCATCTCCGGGAGCTGTTCCGTAGATCCGACTCCGAAGCGGCGCAGAAATTCCTCCGTCGTGGCAAAAAGTGCCGGTCTTCCAGGCGCATCGAGACGGCCCGCCTCATACACCAGGTCATACTCCACAAGACGGTTCACTGCGTGATCCGACTTTACTCCCCGGATCTTCTCGATATCTGCCTTCGTCACCGGCTGCTTGTAGGCGATGATCGCCAGCGTCTCCATCACCACGTCCGACAGCACCTGCTTCTTTGGTGTCGCCGCCACGCGGATCAGATGTTCATAATAGTCGGTGCGGCTGCACATCTGGTAGCTGTCATCGAGACGCACGATCTGCATGCCCGCCTTTCTCTTGTCATATTTCTCCTTCAGGCGCTCCACGGCCTGGATGGCCGTCTCCTCATCCGATTCCAACGCTGCCGCAAGCTGGCGGATCTCCACAGACTGCCCCATGGTAAACAGCACGGACTCCACAACGGACTCCTGCTTTTTCAGATTTTCCACTCTCATTCATTTTCCTCCACAGTGGTATTCTCCTACTCATACTGGTAACGGAACTGTCCGATTTTTTACAGTCCCGCGCAGTAAATGCGCAAACCTACTGAGCAGTTGTGACATCGATAGCAATATCCTCTTCTTCGCCTTCCGGCTCAAGAGATTCTATGCACATGTCGTCAAAGAGATGTTCCTGGGTCAGATGGATCTTCCCCACCTTCATGAGCTCTAAAAGTGCCAGGAACGTCACGACGACCTCTGTCTTGTCGTTCTGCTTTTCCAGCATCTGCCGGAAGCTGAATTTCCGGTGCTTTCTGGCATATCCCAGAACAGAGGTGATCTTGTCCTCCAGACTCACCGGATCTTTTTTGATGGTTCCGAAGGTGCTGCGGACCGGGTCGATCTTATCCTGCTGCCGCTTCATCACCGACTCGAAGATCTTCTGAAGCTTCGTGAGCGTCACTCCGTCCAGGAGCTTGTCGAGATCCACCGGCTCTGCATATTCCTTGACCTCCGGCGGGATCGTCGGATCCTTGTAGAACACCCGGTCCGCCCCGGACTCCATGTCCTTAAGTTCCTCCGACATCAGCCGGTATTTCTTATATTCCAGGAGACGCATCACAAGTTCCGCTCTCGGATCTTCCTCCTCGCCCTCCTCATTCACTTCTTTCGGCAGCAGCATCCGCGCCTTGATGTCGAGAAGCGTCGCCGCCATCACAAGGAATTCGCTGACCACATCCAGATTTTCCTCATCCATCTGCCGCACGTACTCCATATACTGGTCCGTGATCTCGGCGATCGGGATATCATAGATATTCACTTTGTTTTTTTCAATCAGATGGAGAAGAAGATCCAGCGGACCTTCAAACTTTTCCAGTTTGTACGATAATTCCATATGCACCTCAAGTATGTTTTCACAGTCTTCCATTCAGAAAACCCATGTCCAACAATTCGATATATAACCGCAAAAAAGAATGTGCGTATGCACACTCTTCATCACGCCGTTCACATTTTGTCCCTACTGCTGCGTATCAGCCCCGCAGAGTCTCACAACAACCACCTGTGGTTTATCATTCAGCCTGATATTGATCGAGTGGGTCCCAAGTCCCCGTCCGACGATCATCCGGCTCTTTTCTCTTCCTTTTCCCGGAAGTTCAAAATATCCCGCGCAGCGCGGATAAAAAAACTGGTACTGGGGTGTCATGACTCCGCCCACAAGCGGAAGCCGGATGGTTCCGCCATGAAAATGTCCGGAAAGTGTGAGATCCGCTCCCCACGCCGCATACTCCTCAAAAAACAGCGGAGAATGGGCCAGAAGAAGACAGAACTTTTCAGGGTCCGGCTCTCCCATGGTCTCCTTCAAAAGACCCTCAGGGATCTCTCCCGACCGCGGCAGATAGGCGCTCTTTGGAAGATCGAGGCCATAGATCCTGATATCGCTGTCGAGATCCGCCGCCTCGTTGGAGAGATAACGGATCCCTGCATTTTCCAGGGCTGTCCGATAATTCTCATAAGTCTCACCGTAAATCTCAGATTTCCATAGCATCCGGCTCTCATGATTTCCATTTCCGCAGTATACCGGAAACTCCTTCGCAAGCTCTGTCAGAAGCGCCAGCGGGATCCTGACATCAGAATTTCCCCTCTTTGCGACCATTCCGTCCCCGCCAAAAAGCACGGCATCCGGTTTCACCTTCCGCACGGTCTCAAGCAGACGGCTGTTCTCTTCCCCGAATTCTTTATTGTGGAGATCAGTCAGGAAGACGATGGTCTTTCCCTGTCCGTGGATCTTCTCCGAGGCGATCCGGTACTTTTCCGTTACAAGGCAGTCCCTCTCATACCGGGAACGTGCCAGGCAGCCGGCCCCAAAAGCCATGACACCGGCTGCCAGAAACACTGCTGTTCCCAAATCGGATTACTCCTCCTCAAATACGCGGATCCCGCGCTCAACAACGCCTGCGAATGCCTGTGCATAGCTCTTGTACTCCGGATGCTTTGCGATGATCTTATCCATAACTTCCTTCATCTCTCCGCTGATGATGACGGTGCATCCTGCTGCCTTCTTATTTGTGGAACGGTTCTCGTACACGTCCTGCATTACTTTTACTCTTTCTTTCATGATCAATACTCCTTTTTATTTTTACTGTACCCATGCGCCGTCTGCGCCGACTACATACTTGTTATCGATCGTGGTATTTTTCGCGATCTTTCCCTCCGCATCGAGATAGAACCACTTACCGGAATCCTGTCTCCATGCGCTCTTTACCATCTTTCCGTTTGTCTCAAAATAGTGCCACTCGGTGCCGAACATCTTCCATCCTGTTACCATCTTTCCGTCCGTATCAAAACCGAAATCAGCGGCATCGATCGTGTAGATCGTTCCTACTGCCTTTGTTCCGTCGGCAAACTCGTATCTCCAGCTGCCGTTATCCTGTACCCAGTGTCCGGCAGTTGTCTGCTTTCCTGCGGATGTGCTTCCGGACTTCTCTGTATTGACATACTGATAGCCATAGTCCAGCATCTTCTTTGTATCCTCATAGTGGGTGCTCTTGGATTTTAAGATCACCGCAACCATACGGACGCCGTTTTTCTCCACGCAGGTCACAAGAGTATTTCCTGCCTTGGAAGTATATCCCGTCTTTCCGCCGACGATTCCCGCATAATATCTGGAATCGTTCGGGTAGAGCATCTTGTGGCCCGGAGTGATGGTTCTTGCCGCAGCTGCCTTTGTCGCCGGGAACTTGTAGCTCAGTGTGGAGTCGATCTCGCAGAGCGTCTTATTTGCGAAGGCCGCAGCTGCGATCTTCGCCATATCGCGGCATGTAGTATACTGCTGATCGGAATTTAAGCCGTTTGGATTCACGAAATGTGTGTTCGTGCAGCCGAGCTCCGCCGCTCTCGCGTTCATGAGCTCCGCGAAGGCGGAAATACTGCCGGAGACATGCTCCGCGAGTCCGTTTGCGACCTCATTGGCAGATTTTAAAAGCAGGGCATAGAGGCTGTCCTTCACGGAGACCTGGTCGCCCTCCACGAGTCCGATCTTCACAGCTCCGGACTCCAGGTTTGTGACTGCTGTCTTTGAGAATGTCACCTTGCCGTCCAGGTTTGCTTTTTCCAGCACGAGAAGCGCTGTCATAAGCTTTGTGGTGCTGGCTGGAGCAAGCTTCTCATCGGCATTCTTCTCGAAGAGAACTCTTCCGTTCGTCACATCGTAGAGGATTCCGGCCTCCGCGGAGATCGTCGGCTTTGCGATGGCATCCGCTGCCGCTTTTGCCTCTGCGCTCACCTGGCTCTGACCGGTTGTGTTTGTTGTATTATTTGATGTATTGGGCTTGCTGTCCTCATATCCCGGACCGCCCTCGTTTCCAGCCTGGGGATTCTGGGTCGTGTTTGTCGTCTGTTTGTTCTGGCTGGTGGCCTGTTTATCGCTGTCCCGGATGATCGTAGCCGCCTGCACCGGCTGTGCCGCAAAAATGGCACACGCAAGTGCGACCGGGATAAATCTGTTCATTTTTCTCATTTTTCTTTCCTCCTTTTCCTTCTCTATGCTACCATAGACCCACCGAAAAAGCTTTGCAATTTTCTGTCGATTTTCTTATGTCACTTCAAGCGTTCCCGTCTACGTCTCGCGCTGACAGGAACCGTATGTCCATCTGATACGGGCATATCGCTTATATATCTTCGTCCAGCATACGAATGAGGTCTTCTCTCGTGATACTGCTGAGCGCTCCTGTTCCTTCCGTCACCACGGTATCCGCCAGATCCCGCTTCATCTCCTGAAGCTTCAGGATATTCTCCTCGATGGTGTGCTTCGTGATAAGTTTGAATACGGAGACCTGGTTCTCCTGTCCGATCCTGTGGGCGCGGTCTGTGGCCTGGTTCTGTGCCGCCACGTTCCACCACGGATCGTAGTGGATCACCACATCCGCCGCAGTGAGGTTTAATCCGGTTCCTCCGGCCTTCAGTGAGATTAAGAACACCATCACATCGTCCTTCTGGAACGAAGACGCCATCTGCACGCGGTCCCGCTTCGGCGTGGAGCCGGTGAGCAGGTAGAACGGGATCTTCTCCTTCTTTAAGCGCTTCGCGATGATCTCAAGCATCGATGTAAACTGGGAGAACAGGAGGATCTTATGTCCCGCAGATGTTCCGTTTAAGAGAAGCTCCATACAGGTATCGAGCTTCGCGGATCCACCTTTGTAGCCGTCAAAGCATAGAGACGGCTCGCAGCAGATCTGGCGCAGACGCATGAGCTCCGCGAGGATCTGCATCCGCTCTTTTCCGTAATCTCCGTCAGTTCCCTCCATGAGCTGTTCCTTTAAGGAAGCTGCCGCCGCCGTGTAGAGGTCTTTCTGCTCGCCCTCCATGTTGGAGTAGAGAACCGTCTCTAATTTATCCGGAAGTTCCTTTAAGACATCTTTCTTTAAACGCCTCAAAATAAACGGTCCCGTAAGCTTTTTTAACTGAACCAGGGCATTTGGATCCTGGTCCCTCACGATCGGCATCTCAAACGCACGCTTAAACTTCTGTGACGTGAATAAAAATCCCGGCATCAGGAAGTCAAAGATACTCCAGAGTTCCCCAAGATGGTTCTCGATGGGTGTTCCTGTCAGGGCAAATCTCGTCTTTGCCGGAACAGCCTTCACGGATTTCGCTGCCTGTGTGGAGGAATTCTTGATGTACTGGGCCTCGTCAATGATCTCGAAGCGGAATTCCTTTTCATGGTACCAGAGAATATCGCGCTTTAAGAGGTCGTAGGACGTAATGATCACATCCGGGCGCTCCTTCTCACAAGCTGCGAACATCTCCTCGCGCTCCGCCTGGTTCCCCGCCGCCGTCATGATCTTAAGCTCCGGGGCGAACTGGGCAAACTCGTTCTCCCAGTTGTATACCAGGGATGCCGGACACACCACGAGAGACGTGCCGCCGTTCTCTGCCTTTTCATCCAGCAAAAGGGCGATGACCTGGATCGTCTTTCCCAGACCCATCTCGTCCGCAAGGATTCCGCCGAAGCCGTAGGCATCCAGGCTCTTTAACCACCGGTAGCCCACCTTCTGGTAGCTTCGAAGCGTCGATGCAAGGCGTTTCGGTATCTCATAATCGCTGTCCTCCACGTCCTTCATGCCACGGACCACAGCCTTGAACAGCTGGTCGCGGTACACGCTGACGCTCTTATCCTCTTTTAACGCCGCGTCCAGGAACATAGCGCGGTATGCAGGGAGCTTTATCGTGTCGGAACCCACAAGTTCCTTCGCGACACCGAGCTGTTCCGCGATCTTTGCGACCGTGAGAAGTCCGCCATCCCCCAGAGTCAGGAAATCGCCGTTCTTCATCCGGTAAAAGCTCTTTTTCTTTCCGTAAGCCGCCAGCACCGCAGCGAGTTCTTCCCGCGGAAGCGCCCCAGTGTCTACCTCAAGTTCCAGCCATCTTCCCAGCGTCCGTACCTGGACCGATGTGCTCACCGGCGGCAGGACGCGGATCTTCTTGAAGGACTCGGACACGAACACATCCCCGGTATCCATGAATTTCTTCATGCCCTCGGAGATCAGACGATATACCGCCTCGTCGTCATTCTTGATCACGAGGTTTCCGGATCCGTCTTCCGTATACTTAAAGTAGGTGGTGATCAGCTGGCTCACCTTGAATTCTCCCGGGACATCCCGGCAGATCTCTTTCGGGACATTCTCGTCCGCCAGCGGGTGAAAGGAGAAATCGCCGTAGGCGAGCTCCGGACGCAGGGTGACGGTTCCAGCGGCATCGCTGTCAAAATAGAAGGAGGCCTTCAATTCCTTCGGGCGGTAGCTCTCGAGATCCACGTCCTCGGAGCGGATCAGTCCGAAAGACTCCAGCTTTCTCAAAACTCTCTCATAAAAGAGCGGCATGTCCCGGTCATTGACGGAGACTTCATTCTCCGCGTCAAGCCCCATGACCATGTATTCCATGAATACGGTCAGGCACTCCGTGTAGTCTGGATCGCAGCGGCAGATCGATTCCTGGTCCGCGATAAATAAGGACTTTTCGCCGGAAAAGGCCATAATGTCCTTGTCAACAGTGACCTTGATCCCGTCCCGTCCCTCTTTCTTTACAACAGCGGTAAATGTAGGATTTTCCCGTTTTACCGTCAGCATTCTCTTTTTTTTCCGGTAATCCTCACACTCGATGGTCTGACTGTCCATGATGGCAAAGAACCGCTCTCGTCCGGCTTTTCCCAGGATCAGTTCTTTTAACGCCGGTTCCGCTTCCATGGAAAACCGGCCGTTTCCGCGGTACTGTTCCCTAAAAAAGCCGACACGTTCCATGATGAGAAGCGCCAGCGCCCGGCTCTCCTCATCGAAAGCCTGAAGACTGTGATGGAACGCCAGCCCTTTTCCGTACTGGACAAGGCTCATGTTTTCCATCGCCTTCGCGAAGGCTGTCAGATCCTTCACCGGGTACTGTTTTTCACGGCCCACCGTGAAGCGGACCCGCACCTGGTCTCTTGAGATCGTAACGATAGGGATCAGACGGTAATGTCCCTCCTCGGAGGCCCCCATGATCCGGCTCACCTCGCGGTTCGTGTACTCCCGGACCATAAACCGGACTTTCTGGGATGTGGAGACCGGATGCTTTGACTCCCTGCTCTCCCGCCGCAGCCATTCCGCGATCAGCGCATGAGCGTGCGGACACATGGGGATCCCGTCAGGTCCCTGTGTGCAGGATACGCCGCAGAAACCGAGATTTCTGCCCGTCTTACTGATATGCGAACAAGAGTAGTCAAAATTCTGACTACCCTTGCGCAGGATACGGACACGGTATTCATCTTCCCCGTCCATGACGGTTCCCCTGATCTCAGTCTCGCCCTTCCAGAAGGTCTCGGCAGTAAGTTCCGTTACTTCCATATCATTCCGTCCCCCCCGGTTTGTTTTATTGCTTACTTGCTCATGAAGTTTTGCCTGTCATATGTCTATGCATCTGTGCAGGCAAGCCTGCCCTTCTGCATAGCCGCATGACAGGCTGTTTCATCACATCCGTTCCGGTGCGCTGAATCCCAGAACGTTAATGCATGTCATTAACACATCACGTGTTAAAGTAACAAGGCTGATGTAACCCGCCTGTTTCTTCTTGTCTTCCTCTGCGATGATCTTCGTCTCATGGTAGAAGTGGTTTAACGCGTTGGAGAGCTCGTAAATGTAAGCACAGATCTTATGCGGCGCAAGCTCCTCGAAGCAGGTAAGCATCACATCGCTGTACCGGGAGAGGGCGAGCATCAAGGTCTTCTCCGGCTCTGCGGACGGCGGAAGGATCTCGCCATTCTCTGTATTTTCACAGGTATCGCTGTATTTCTTTAAGATGGAGTTGATTCTCGCGATCGTGTAGAGAACATACGGACCTGTATTTCCCTCAAAGGAAGTAAATCTGTCGATATCGAAGACATAGTCCTTTGTGGCCTGGTTAGAGAGATCGCCGTATTTTAAGGCAGCGAGACCTACGATCTCTGCTGTCTTCTTTGCCTCATCCTCAGAAACAGTGCGGTTCTCCATGATACGGCTGTAAGCCGCCTCGTCGATATCTGCGATCAGGTTCTCAAGACGCATAACGCCGCCTTCTCTCGTCTTAAACGGCTTTCCGTCCTTTCCGTTCATGGTACCGAAGCCGACAAAATCCATCTTCCGGTCTGCCGGAACGATCCCTGCCTTCTTTGCGACACGGAAGACCTGTGTAAAGTGGAGTTCCTGACGCTTGTCCACTACGTAGATATAGTGATCCGGCTTGAAATCTTCTTCTCTCTCAACGATGGTCGCAAGGTCGGAAGTCGCGTAGAGGGCCGCGCCATCGGATTTTCTTACGATACACGGCGGAAGCTCCTTGGTATCGGTCGGCTCGGCGATATCAACAACGAGAGCACCCTGGCTCTCATATGCAAGTCCTTTATCCTGGAGGTCCTTGATCAGGCCCGGGATATACGGCTGCGCGTCGCTCTCACCTTTCCACAGGTCGAAATCCACGTCAAGGTTTGCGTAGTTTCTCTTTAAATCTTTTAAGGAAACATTCATGATATGCTTCCAGATCGCACGGTACGGCGCGTATCCGCTCTGAAGCTTGAAGGTCGCCTCCTGGGCGCGCTCCTTGAATGCCTCGTCAACCTTGGATTTTCCGCTGGCTGCCGGGTAGATCTCCTCAAGCTCAGAGATCGTAAACGGTGCTTCCTCCGGATACTCTCCGGTAAAGCTCTCGTCAAAGTACGGAAGCTCCGGCTTTCTGTCCTTTAATTCCTCGATGATAAGGCCCATCTGGAGTCCCCAGTCACCGAGATGAACGTCTCCGATGACCTTGTGGCCCACAAATCGTCCCATACGCTTTAACGCCTCACCGATCACCGCGGAACGGAGATGTCCGACGTGGAGCGGCTTTGCGACGTTTGCTCCGCCGTAGTCGATAACGATTGTCTCCGGCTTCTCGACCTCGTCCATTCCGAGCTTCTTTGCACCCTTCATTCCGTTCATGTAGCCGGAAAGGAAAGCCGGGTCTAATTTCAAGTTGATGAATCCCGGCATAACGGCATTCACTTCTTCAAATACTTCGCTGTCTTTTAACTGTTCTACTACACCGTTCGCGATATCGATCGGTTTCTTTTTATATGTCTTTGCGGCTGCCATCGCGCCGTTGCACTGGTATTCGCAGAGATCCGGGCGGTTGGACAGAGTCACTTTTGCAAAGTTCTCATCGTAACCGTTCGCCGCAAAAGCTTTTTTCATCTCATCCGTGATGATATCCAGAATTTTTTTCATCTGATTTTCTCCTTTTTTAGCGTGCCAGTCTGCATCATTTTCCCGCGCCATACCAAAAACATGGCAATTGCAGACACAGACTTATACAGTAACTATCATTATACCGTATCGCGGTAGAAAAATCCATAGTTCTGTTGATATTTTTGTTATCGCCCACGCATGACATAAACAGGAACCGATCCTGCCGATAGTTCGAATTTCAACGCGACAAAACCCACGACTGTCACTGGATTATACGGCATTTTCACTCCAGAAACCTCCTGCCCGTGTGCAGAAAGAAATAGGAGCTGTTTTCGGTTATGGTCTGAACACGTCATGGGCAGGCATATTGGGGAGGAACAGAGAACTGCCAGGTTTCAATGAGAGACCTGGCAGTTGAAAATATCATCTTATCTTTTACGCTTCCCCGATCACGCTTGTCGCGAAATTCACTGATGCCATCGCGTCCTTACAATAGGTATCCGCCCCGATGGCATCTGCATACTCCTGTGTCAGGACTGCACCGCCAACCATAACCTTCACCCATGGTGCATCCTTCCGGAGCGCCTTGATGGTGTCCTCCATTGCCGGAACCGTTGTCGTCATGAGGGCACTGAGTCCCACCACCGGCACGTGCTCCTTCACCGCCGCTTCCACGATGGTCTCTGGCGGCACATCGCGTCCGAGATCCATCACGTCAAAACTGTAGTTCTCCAGAAGGACCTTCACGATATTCTTTCCGATATCGTGGATATCACCCTTTACCGTGGCGAGGATCACTTTTCCCTTTTTCTCCTGGACCTCACCGCTGGCCTCCATGGACTCTTTCACGACGGCGAACGCTGCCTTCGCCGCCTCCGCGCTCATCAAAAGCTGCGGGAGGAACACGGTTCCGGCTTCAAAGCCTTTTCCAACCTCGTCGAGGGCCGGGATCATATCCGTATTGATGAGCTCTAAGGCATCCGTGTCCTTCAAGGCGAGTTTCGCTGCATCGGCTGCCGCCTGAGACATTCCCTTTACAATGCTCTTTTTTAACGCAGATCCGGTATCTGCCGCTCCTGTGCCTGTGCCGGACGTATTTCCGGCTCCATTGCTGTTTCCTGCGCCTGCCGCTCCACTCACCCCGGCTGCCTGGTTCACCGCCGCCGCCTTTAAGATCTCTTTCTGTCTCTTCTTCTCCGCTTCCTTCGGACCATAGATTCCCACATATCCCGCGCAGTTCTCATCCTGAGCTGACAGCACAAGGAAGCTGTCATAGGCCTGCATCATGGCTTCCAGATTCGGATTCACGATCCCCGCGGAAAGTCCGTTCTGCATCGCGAGAAGGAAGAAGGAGGCATTGATATTCTCACGCATCGGAAGGCCGAAGGACACATTGGAAACACCGAGGACTGTCTTTCCTCCAAGCTCGTCCCGCACTCTTCTCACGGTCTCCAGTGTTGTGAGCGCCCCGTTCTTATCGGAGCTCACCGCCATGCAGAGACAGTCCACGAGAATATCCTTTTTCGGGATCCCATAGGATGCCGCTGTCTCGTAGATCTTTCTCGCAACAGCAAGTCGTCCGTCCGCCGTCTCCGGAATTCCGTTCTCATCGAGAGCCAGAGCAACCACCACACCGCCATAATGCTTTACCAGCGGGAAGATCTGCTCCATGACCTCTTTCTTTCCGTTTACCGAGTTGATCAGCGGTTTTCCGTTGTAGATCCTGAGCGCCCGCTCCATGGCCACCGGGTCGGAGGTGTCGATCTGAAGAGGCAGATCCAGAACACCCTGAAGTTCCTTTACCACATCCACCATCATCTGAGGTTCATCGATCCCCGGAAGTCCCACATTGACATCCAGAACATCGGCGCGGCTCTCCTGCTGGGCAACACCCATGGATAAAATATAGGTCAGATCCTTATCCTTCAACGCCTGCTTGAATTTCGGCTTTCCCGTCGGGTTGATCCGCTCCCCGATCAGGATCGGTCTGCCGCCGAATGTCACCGCGTGGGAGTAGGAGGAGATCACCGTGCGGTTTTTGTCCGTAATTTCACAGACAGGAATATCATCGCAGACAAGTTTTGTCTTATGGATGTGTTCCGGTGTCGTTCCACAGCAGCCGCCGAGCACCGTCGCCCCGTTTCTCGCCATCTCCTGCATCGCCGTGGCAAACTCATCGGCATCGATATCATAAACGGTCTTTCCACCCTCGCTTCTCGGCAGTCCCGCATTTGGGTTGACGAGGATCGGGGTGGAGGACACCTTCGCCATATCTCTCATAAACGGCAGCAGCTGGATCGGCCCGAGACCACAGTTTAAACCGATCACATCGGCTCCCAGTCCCTCTAAGAGTGCCGTCACAGACTCCACGTTGCCCCCGGTCAGCATTTTTCCCTTTTCATCCAGCGTGACGGTCGCAAATACCGGCAGATCACTGTTCTCCTTCGCCGCCAGGACTGCTGCTTTAAGCTCATATCCGTCGCCCATGGTCTCGATGATCACAAGATCCGCGCCAGCCGCTTTTCCGATGAGGACTACCTCTTTATATGCCTCATAGGCGTCCTCAAACTCCAGATCACCGTATGGCTTTAAGAGTTTTCCCGTCGGTCCCATGTCCAGAGCCGCGTAACCATGTCCGGCCGCCGCGATGGCGTTTTTTGCATTTCGAACCGCCGCCGTCACGATCTCTTTTACGGAATATCCATCCTCCGCTTTAAATTTAAAATGGTTTGCGCCGAAGGTATTCGTCGTCACCACGTCAGATCCCGCGTCCAGGTACTCCCTGTGGATCTCCGTGATGATCTCCGGTCTGGAAAGATTCCATGTTTCCGGAAGTTCGCCGGGCTTCAGACCACGGGCCTGCAAAAGACTTCCCATACCTCCGTCAAAATAAATTCGTCTCTCCTTCATCAGTTCCAGAATTCCCATGGCTCTCTCCTATCTTCTTCAACTTATCTTCTGAACGCGCAGTCTTTCTTTCCGCACGCCTCGCATCCCTCGATCACACAGGCTGCCGGTGCCCGGCTCACCCCGATCACCGCCGTCACCGACTTCGACGGCATCATCAGATAACCCTCTGTCAGTGTGATCCCGATCCGTTTTCCTGCCTCCAGTCCGTCAAGGATCTGTTTCTGGGCCGATAGCGGAAAATCTCCGTAACCCGGTGAAAATCTTGGTCTCAGATAAAGCCCTTTTTCCAGATACTCCTTTTTCCACATGGCATTCAGTTCATTGCAGTGCGCCTCCACCATTGCGGCGGCAACGGCCTGCATGACCACTGCTTTCGCGACAGAAAGCTTTCCGTACCGGGCGAGAAGTCTGTCTACCTCCGCCCCCACTGTGACCGCCATCACAAGCACGGAATCACAGCCGGACAGGTTCTTTTTTAAGTTTGCGCTCTTTACCCGGAAGCAGCCGCCGTCGATGGTCCCGTCATCCTCGATGGTAAGCGGATATTCACGGATCAGATGTCTGAGATCCGCCGCTTTTTCCGCTTCCCGGATGCATTCCTCCAAAAGCCGTTCCGTCTCCGGATCCGGTTCATGTTTTCCAAGCCCCAGATATCGGAGCGCTTCTTTTCTGTCCGTTTGCATGATTTGAACGAGTTCCTTCCTTATTATAATAGATCGTATAACCGGCAGTTAAACTTCCCATAACCAGAGGTTAAACTATTTCTCTTCCTATGATCTGTCCGCATATCCTTTCCCTGACAGATCCTTATCAGCATATCACGTCTGATCCGCCATCGTCCAATATATCCACCATGTGTCTGGTTATAGGTTTTTCTTATTGCCATTCAGCATGCTACATGCCTTCAAATTTCCGGATCTCCTCCAGATACTTCTGTCCCAACGGGCTCAGGGCGATCCCTTTTCTCTTTAAGTATCCGATGGTCATGACCTCGTCGGACTTTAATTTCACCGCCCAATAATCGGAACCGTTTAAATTGTCACAGAGGATGCCGGAACAGAGGGTATATCCGTTAAGGCCTACCATCAGATTTAACAAGGTCGCCCGGTCATTGGCCTTGATCAGCTGTTTATAGCTGTAAGTGCTCAGTACCTCCTCCGCAAAATAGAAGGAGTTGTAATTTCCCTGTTCAAAGGAAAGACACGGATACTCCTGAAGCTCCTCGATGGTGATCTCCTTCTGGTTCGCTAATGGATGGCCTTTCCAGAGATATACATAGATTCCGCAGTCCATAAGCGGGCAGAATTCCAGATCCGACTCATCGAAAAGCTTTGTGAGCACTTTCCGGTTGAAATCATTCAGATACAGGATCCCGATCTCACTCCTGAACGTCTTCACATCCTCAATGACCTCATAGGTCTTCTCCTCCCGGACCGCAAACTCGTACTCATCCATACCAAACTGCTTTACCATCTCGATAAACGCGTTTACCGCGAAGGTGTAATGCTGCATGGAAACGCCGAATTTCTTCTTCACGTTCTTTTTCTCAATATACCGGGATTCCATCAGCTTATACTGTTCCGTTACCTGTCTCGCGTAGCCTAAGAACTCCTGTCCTTCCGGTGTCAGGACAACGCCGCGGTTGCTTCTCTTAAAAAGCTCTGTCCCGATCTCATTTTCCAGCTCCTTGAGCGCCAACGAAAGGCTGGGCTGGGATATGAAAAGAAGCTTCGCCGCTTCATTCATGGAACCGGTATCCGCGATGGTGATCACATACTTTAACTGCGTCAGCGTCATAACACGTCTCCTTTCGGGTGGATCCGGGCCTGTTGTTTTCCCTTCCCGGCTCCTGATATGTCAAATTTTATCCACTGTGAGTCATTTTGTCAATCCGAACCGCCATTCCGCAAAGGCACACCGGCTCTGGTCGTTGCGGTCCGTGCGCTGCAGAGCCAAACTGCAACAATTTTTTCGTTAAAAAATAAATTTGCTTGACATTTTGAAACAAACTCCCTATAATTCAAAATAATCTTTAACCGCTTCACTGCAACTCGACAGAGCATTGAACGGTTATCATGATAACAAGTTCCAGAGGAGGAATCAATTATGAAAAAAAGAGTTTTAAGTTTAAGCCTTGCACTTGCAATGGCGACTTCTTTAACTGCCTGCGGAAGCTCATCTTCCACAACCGAGACAACTGCCGCTGCAGCAGCTGACGCGACAACAGCCGCTGCTGGCGCTTCCAGCGAAGCATCTTCCGACAAAGTATTCAAGATCGGCGGTATCGGCCCGGTCACAGGCGCGGCTGCTGTATATGGTCTCGCAGTTAAGAACGGCGCACAGATCGCTGTTGATGAGATCAACGCTGACGGCGGTATCAACGGATACCAGATCGAGTTTAATTTCCAGGATGACGAGCACGACGCCGAGAAATCCGTCAATGCCTACAACACATTAAAAGACTGGGGCATGCAGGTCCTCATGGGAACTGTAACCTCCGCTCCGTGTGTAGCTGTTGCAGATAAGACGAATGCTGACAATATGTTCCAGATCACACCGTCCGGCTCCTCTGTTGAGTGTGCGCAGAACCCGAACGTGTTCCGTGTATGCTTCTCCGATCCGGATCAGGGTGCTGCATCCGCAACTTACATTGCTGAGAACAAGCTTGCGGAAAAGATCGCAGTGATCTACGACAGCTCCGATGTATACTCCAGCGGTATCTACGAGAAATTCGCTGCTGAGGCTGCAAACCAGGGTCTTGAGATCGTGGACGCCGAGGCATTCACAGCAGATTCCAACAAGGACTTCTCCACACAGCTCCAGAAGGCAAAGGACGCAGGCGCTGACCTCGTATTCCTTCCGATCTACTACACAGAGGCATCCCTGATCCTTAAGCAGGCTGACACCATGGGCTACGCTCCGAAATTCTTCGGCTGCGACGGTATGGACGGTATCCTTCAGGTTGAGAACTTTGATACAAAGCTTGCTGAAGGTTTAATGCTCTTAACTCCGTTTGCTGCTGACGCTCAGGATGAGCTTACCCAGAAATTTGTAACTTCTTACAAAGAGAACTATGGCGAGACTCCGATCCAGTTCGCTGCTGACGCATATGACGCGATCTACGCGATCAAAGCTGCCATGGAAGAGGCTGACATCACACCGGAGACATCTGTAAGCGATACCTGCGATAAGATGAAAGAGGCTATGTTAAAGATCAAAGTCAATGGTCTTACCGGTGAAGACATGACATGGACAGAGGATGGCGAACCGCACAAGGCACCGAAGGCTGTCAAAGTCGTAGACGGCGCATATCAGGCGATGTAATCGATCATTTAAGAATGGCATCATGTTAAGAGGATTGTCGCTTCGGCAATCCTCTTGTTTCTTTCACGGTCCTGCGTTGTGATGTGCCTGAACTGTTCCCCGAAAAACTGGCCCACAGCTAATGAAAACATACCGAGGTGTAAAATTTATGACGGGTTTTATCAACTACTTAATCAATGGAATCAGCCTTGGCAGTGTCTACGCGATCATCGCGCTTGGATACACCATGGTCTATGGAATCGCGAAAATGTTAAACTTCGCCCATGGCGATATCATCATGGTCGGAAGCTACGTGGTCTTTATCACGACACACAGTATGGGAATGCCGGTCTTCTTAAGCGTTCTCCTTTCTGTCATCGTGTGTACCGTGCTCGGTATCGTCATTGAGCGTGTCGCCTACAAACCGCTGCGTGACGCTTCTCCGCTGTCCGTCCTGATTACGGCTATCGGCGTCAGCTACTTATTACAGAACATCGCTCTCCTCTTATTCGGAGCCGACACAAAGTCCTTTACCTCTGTCGTAACGATCCCGGCTCTGAAGTTCGCGGACGGTGCCATCACAGTGACCGGTGAGACTCTCGTGACGATCGTTTCCTGTATCGTGATCATGATCGGACTTACCACCTTTATCAACAGGACGAAGGCCGGCCAGGCCATGCTCGCCGTATCGGAAGACCGCGGTGCCGCCACCCTGATGGGGGTAAACGTAAACGGAACCATCGCGCTCACATTTGCGATCGGCTCCGCCCTCGCTGCCGTGGCCGGTGTTTTACTCTGCTCCGCCTATCCGTCCCTGACTCCTTACACAGGATCCATGCCCGGCATCAAGGCCTTCGTGGCAGCCGTATTCGGCGGAATCGGTTCCATCCCCGGTGCGTTGATCGGCGGAATCCTTCTGGGAATCATTGAGATCCTGTCAAAAGCATATATTTCTTCCCAGCTCTCCGACGCGATCGTATTCTCCGTCCTGATCATCGTCCTCTTAGTACGTCCGACCGGAATCCTGGGCAAAAAACTGAACGAGAAAGTGTAGGTGATTCCCATGAAAAGTACAGCAAAAAAGAAACTCTTTATCAACAATATGATCACCCTCGGCATGGTCGTTGCTGCCTGGATCATCATGGAAGTGCTCATGGGCACCGGACATGTATCCAGCCTTTTAAAGGGACTCCTCGTTCCTTTCTGTATCTACGTTATCATGGCGGTTTCCTTAAACCTGACCGTCGGGATCCTCGGTGAGCTGAGCCTCGGACATGCAGGATTTATGTGTGTCGGCGCATTCTCCGGCGCCCTCTTCTCCAAATGCATGAAGGGCGCGATCGATCCGACCGTAAGCCTTGTGATCGCCATCTTTGTCGGCGCTGCCGTTGCTGCCGTTTTCGGCATTCTGATCGGTATTCCGGTCCTGCGTCTGCGCGGTGACTATCTCGCCATCGTGACTCTTGCCTTCGGCGAGATCATCAAGAACCTTGTAAACGCCGTATTCCTCGGACGCGACGCTGACGGCTTCCACATCTCCTTCAAGGACTCCATGTCCCTAGGCTTAAAGGATGGCGGCGAAGTCCTCATCAAGGGTCCTCAGGGGATCACAGGAACTCCGCAGGCAGCTACCTTCACGATCGGCATCATTCTGGTCCTGATCACACTGATCATCGTCATGAACCTTGTAAATTCCAGAACCGGCCGCGCGATCATGTCCATCCGTGACAACCGCATCGCCGCTGAGTCCATCGGAATCAACATCACAAAATACAAGCTGCTGGCCTTCAGCATCTCCGCTGCTCTGGCAGGCGTTGCAGGCGTTCTCTATGCCCACAACCTTACGACACTTACTGCTCTCCCGAAGAACTTCGGCTACAACATGTCCATCATGATCCTTGTATACGTGGTTCTCGGCGGAATCGGAAGCATCCGTGGATCCGTGATCTCAACCGTTATCCTCTACCTGCTCCCGGAGCTTTTAAGAGGTTTAAACAACTACCGTATGCTGATCTACGCCATCGTCCTGATCCTCGCGATGCTCTTCAACTCCGCTCCGCAGTTCATCACGCTCCGCAAGCGGATCTTCGGCGGCTTAAAGCCGCAGCATGCTGCCCATTCCGGAAAGGAGGAAGCTTAAAATGTCAGACATGTTAAGTGTAAAGGGATTAAGCATCTCCTTCGGAGGCTTAAAGGCTGTCAACAATTTTGCCATCAACATTGAAAAAGGCCAGCTCTACGGTCTCATCGGACCGAACGGTGCCGGAAAGACCACGATCTTCAACCTTCTGACAGGTGTTTACAAGCCGGATACAGGAACGATCCTCTTAGACGGCCAGAACCTTACAGGAAAGTCCACTACCGACATCAACAAAACCGGTATCGCCCGTACGTTCCAGAACATCCGCCTTTTTAAGGACCTCTCCGTTCTCGACAACGTAAAGGCCGGACTCCACAACCACCACACCTACTCCACTCTTGAGGGAATTCTCCGCCTTCCGCGGTATTACAAGGTGGAAAAAGAGATGGACGAGAAGGCCATGGAACTCTTAAAGGTATTCGGACTTGACGGAGAATGTGATTTCAAGGCCTCCAACCTTCCTTACGGAAAACAGAGAAAGCTCGAGATCGCCCGCGCCCTTGCGACGGAGCCGAAGCTTCTTCTTCTCGATGAGCCGGCTGCCGGCATGAACCCCAATGAGACCGCGGAGCTGATGGAGACGATCCGCTTCGTCCGCGACCATTTCGGAATGACGATCCTCTTAATCGAGCACGACATGAAGCTCGTCAGCGGTATCTGTGAGCGTCTTACCGTCTTAAACTTTGGTCAGGTCCTCTGCACAGGTCCTACTCAGGATGTCTTAAGCAATCCGGAAGTTATCAAAGCTTATCTCGGTGAATAGGAGGAGAACAATCATGGCAATGTTAGAAGTAAGAGATCTGGAAGTCTACTACGGCGTGATCCAGGCGTTGAAAGGAATCTCCTTCGATGTAAATCAGGGAGAGATCGTCGCTCTGATCGGTGCCAACGGTGCCGGAAAGACGACAACACTGCACACCGTGACGGGCCTTTTGAGCGCTCGTTCCGGCCATATCATGTACGAAGGAACCGATATCACAAAAATCCCCGGCTACAAGCTCGTCAGCATGGGAATCGCCCATGTTCCGGAGGGACGCCGCGTCTTCTCCACCCTCACCGTTCTCCAGAATCTGAAGCTCGGTGCCTACACAAGAAAAGATAAGGCAGAGATGGATGCGACGCTCAATATGATCTATCAGCGTTTCCCGCGTTTAAAGGAGCGTGTGAACCAGCCGGCCGGTACTCTCTCCGGCGGTGAGCAGCAGATGCTCGCCATGGGGCGCGCCCTCATGAGCCATCCGAAGCTCATCGTTCTCGACGAGCCGTCCATGGGTCTGTCCCCGATCTATGTAAATGAAGTCTTCGACATCATCCAGAGCATCAACCGCGACGGCGTGACGGTTCTCTTAGTCGAGCAGAACGCGAAAAAAGCTCTCTCCATCGCAAATCAGGCGTATGTACTGGAGACCGGTAAGATCGTTTTGAGCGGCGACGCGAAGCAGCTCATGAATGATGATAAGGTTAAGAAGGCTTATTTGAGTGAATAATCAGAAGTTACGGTCTGTGTCTGGCACGGACCGTATTCTTTTTCTTACAAATATGTGAATCCATGAAAATTATGTAACGTTTTGACGGATTTTATGGTATACTCTTAGCAGACAGCACTGAAACTGTGCAGAAAAAAGAAGAAAAATCATGTACAGGGGAGGAAGATATTATGAGCAAAGTCATTACAGTCAGCCGCGAGCTCGGCAGCGGAGGCCGCGAGGTCGGTCTTCGTCTCGCAAAAAAACTCGGCATTCCTTTTTACGATAAAGAACTCATCGCCATGGCGGCCGAGGACAGCAATATCTCGGAAGATCTTTTTCATGCGAACGATGAAGTGATCGCTGGTCAGAAACGGATCAACTACGATGATTATGCCACTGTAGATCCTTTCTCACCTGTATACGAAGTCCCGGTCTCCGACCAGCTCTTCGTGATCCAGTCGAAGATCATCCAGCGGCTTGCCGCAAACGGTCCCTGCGTGATCATTGGCAGATGCTCCGATGTGATCGTCGAGGACGCTTTCCGCATCTTTATCTGCTCCAGCTTCAAAAAGCGTGTGGAGCGGATCCAGGGGCTTGAGAAGGAGCCGGAGGATCTTAAAAAGCTTGAAAGCCGCATCCGCGCTGTGGACGCAAAGCGCCGGGATTACTACCAGTATTACAGCGGAAATGAGTGGGGCAAACCGAAGAACTATGACCTCTGCTTAAACAGCGGTACACTCGGAATCGAGCGGTGTGTGGAGATCATTGCGAATTCAGTCACTTTGGAATAGCAGGAATTCTCTTTATTGCATAAAAGCGTAAAACTTCAACTTATTGAATTTTTTTGTTGACAAATCCGCCCGACAGCGCTATGATAGCTTCAGCAGCCGGAGAGAATGAATCCGGCGGTAATCTTCAGAGAGGAGAACAGCAGATATGAAGAACCAGATGATGAATCTTTTTGCATCCTATTCTTTTTATTATTTTCCGGGCTATTATTACTGCGCGGACTGTTTCTGCTGCAAAAAACAACCCTCTCCGACCGAAGGTCTTTAGATCCTTCGGAAACGTAAAAGAAAATGCGGAGCCGGTGTTTGCGATTGCAGCAGACACCGGCTTTTTTGTTTCCGGATACCCTCAAACGTATGCATGAAGCAGTTCCTGCTTTTCGGCTACGGTACCAGCCGAATACAGGAATATCCATTTTCCAGAGCGTTTTTATAAAGCAAACCCAACCTAAACCTGTCATATAAAGGAGAATAAGATTATGATCATTATTTTAAAGAGAAATGCCAACAAAGAGAAAGTAGAGAATTTAAAGACAGAGCTTGTAAATCAGGGATTTAAGCTCCATCTCTCCGAAGGAACCGAGGCCTCCCTCATCGGTCTCATCGGTGACACAAGCCAGATCCATGAAGACTGGTTAAAGGCCAACGACGTCGTTGATGATGTCCGCAGGATCCGTGAGCCGTATAAGAAGGCAAACCGCTCCATGCACCCGGACGACACAGTCATCGATGTCTGCGGCAGAAAGATCGGCGGTGGCAGCTTTCAGGTCATCGCAGGCCCCTGCTCCATCGAGACAAAGGAACAGATCACAGAGGTTGCTGAGGACGTAAAGCGTTCCGGCGCAGCCTTCCTCCGCGGCGGTGCTTTCAAACCGAGAACTTCCCCGTACGCGTTCCAGGGTCTTCACGAGCAGGGTCTTGACCTTCTCTTAGAGGCAAAGAAAGCCACCGGTCTCCCGGTAGTCACAGAGATCATGAGTGCGGAGCATCTTCCGCTCTTTGACGACGTTGACATCATACAGGTCGGCGCAAGAAACATGCAGAACTTCGAGCTTTTGAAGGTCCTTGGAAAGATCGACAAGCCGATTCTCTTAAAACGTGGTCTTGCAAACTCCTTAGACGAGCTTCTGATGAGTGCGGAGTACATCATGGCAGGTGGAAATGAAAAAGTTATCCTCTGCGAACGCGGCATCCGCACCTTTGAGACTTCCTACAGAAATACGCTGGATATCTCCGCGATCCCGATGTTAAAGAAAAAGACCCATCTTCCGGTCATCGTCGACCCGAGCCATGCGGCAGGCATCCGCTTCATGGTGGAGCCGCTTGCCATGGCAGCTATCGCAGCCGGAGCCGATGGTCTCATGATCGAGGTCCACAATAACCCTGAGAAAGCCCTCTGCGACGGTGCCCAGTCCCTGACGCCGGAAATGTTCGACCATCTGATGAAAAAAGTCGATAAAGCTGCGGATTTCTTCCACTCTCTCGGTTAATCGTTGTTCTTTTCCTGAATATGCAGTATAATATTTAAATCACACCGCAATGAAACGGCAGGTCGGCGCTTAAAATG
>ENA-OPRU01000034-OPRU01000034.1-human-gut-metagenome-genome-assembly--contig:-NODE-34-length-101459-cov-6.805165_pt1 | contig 101459 bp, 118 predicted proteins | sample MGYA00241897_ERZ501888 | MGnify/ENA primary metagenome ERZ501888 (study PRJEB25962, sample SAMEA2042398) | human gut metagenome | biome: human gut; feature: human-associated habitat; material: faeces... | reverse complement strand
CCCTACGAAAACAAGTATCGATATAATTATCACGATCAACACCAGAAGGTATAGCTATATAACCATATCCCACTGAATATGGGGAATCACTTTGTCTTTCTCTACTTACACCGTCAATCATTTGTACATTTTTCTTTTTAAGAAATACTCAAATTGTTCTTTATTAAGAGGAGCAACTCCCAATCCAGAAGTTTTTGTTTGTCCACTTTTAGCTGCATTTTGAGCAGTTAAAATATCCTCTTTGATTCTTTTTATATCAACAATCTTAAAATAAGAAGCCTTTTGAGAACCTGCGTTTAAATTTATTTCTTCATCTTCTCCTACTACACCACTTAGAATAGGAAAGAACATTCCTCGTTCAACTTCAAGAATCGTTTCTCGAGAAATAGAATTTTCTGAGAACGATAAAGAATTTGAAACACCCGTGACATAAAACAATTCATTCGTATAATTGTTTTTGACAAATGAACCTACCTTGATCCTCCTATCTCCATTAATTGTTATAGTACCTCTTCGTGTAAATGGCAAATACGCAGTCGTTTCTATAACGAATAAAAGATCATTCAACATTGTCGCTGCCATACTGTTCAAATTTGAAGAACCACTAGCACCGTCAAGTGCATTTGCAGCGATATAAATATCTTGTATTTCTAACTTTTTATTACCAAAATATTTAGTTATCTCATTTAAATAAATAATTGGTACAAAAGCTAAAGAAGTTGTATTATCTTTTCCAGTAATTTGATCTTGTGGGAAAAGCCTATAAGATGAATAAACTCGATCATCATAACTCAATGAACTTGATATGAAATTACTTGAATCTATTTCAATATAAGTTTCACTAACAATAACGTCTTTAATAGCGCTTTCGGTAAAAGGTGGTTGTCTAACTACTATATCTAATGTATCAACATAGGTGTCAAACAAAACCTCTACAAATGGATCTTGACAAGTCTTAAAAATAAAATCCATTAACGATCCATCAGGATTAGCAAATGAAGGATCTACGAGAGTTCTTTTTTCAAGATTATCGTCACAAAAAACTTTGACAATTTGCCAAATACCATTGACTTTTTGAGTTTGTTTATAACTTTGATCACCTGTTTCTATTTCATAAGAAGTAGTACGTCTTCCTTTGTAAGCTGAAAAAAGATCGTTTGACACAATACCAATATTTGATAGGAGGTTGATAATAAACCAGAGAGTTTCTCTTATTCCTCTGAAACCATAATTAAAGAAAAAATCATAGGTACCAGTTACGATATTTCTCTTATACCACTCATCTGATTGATCACCCACATAAAACCATAAGTCTTTGTTTCCTTCTACCCATTTTAATGGAATGAAATAACTACCATCTTCTACAAATAACTTAGTAAAATCCCGACCCATTACAGTGACAAGATAATCGTCGTAAGATGTATCAATACTGGTTTGAACTATATCAATTAAACCAATCATATCCCACACATTATAATTCTTATCACTGTTTACAAGGTTTGAAGGTGATATTTCTAGACTATCTTCTTCACCTTTTAAACTAGCGCTAGCTTCAAGTGCTAGTTTCTCAAAACGAAGAAAAACTATATCATTTTGAGTTAAATATTTTTCTACAAAATCCTTGACTTGCTTTTTCTTATTATCCGTAATATTGTAAATCTCATAATAACCACTTGAATTCACTCCAAACGCAGAATCTTGACTTCTAGTAGGTACCATATTAATGGTAAAATTGCCAGAAGAACTATTCTTGACAGTATTTAAAGAATTGATAAATGGACTGAAATCAATTATCTTATCAAGTGCTTTTACATATATCCAAACTTTTAAAGTTTGAGGTATTACTTTCGAATCTACAATCGAATCAGGATCAGTTTCACTATCAGAAGGTTTATAATTTATACTACCAATCAACTTGGAGTAATTTTCACTCCAATAAGATTTAAAATCACCTTGTGACATAAACTGTCCTTGTTTAGAAACTCTTTGAAGCTCTAAAACAATCTTTGGAATAGGAAGGAGAACTGTCGTTCCTGCTTTTATATATGGTAAATTTCCACTGTTGTAGTTATTCTGATATTCCTGTTTTTCTTCGGCATTGTATTGTGCCCAAATTCTTTCAAGATTAGAACCTTGATATTTAGGATCTTTAAACTCAAAAAACTCAGTGGGAGTGAGTGGTTGATTCTCTCTTGAAAGTCCTTTTTTCCACTCTTCCAAAAAAGAATCAACTGATTTATCGTTCTCACCAACACTTACTTCAAATGCCTTATTTATCATCTTCTTTGAGCTTTAAATAGATTATCTATAATTTTATAAATGGAATAAGGATTTAATTGTCCAGTCGCTTGTAATGCTGTAACTTTTGCTCCTATACCTCTTAGGTTGTTTTCTTTCAAATCTGCACTAGCAATATCGCTGCCAGCTTTTTGTAATTCTGGATTACTCAAAAAATTAAAGATGTTTGTAACAGCGGTGTCAATATTTAACAATTTCTCTAATTTAGAATTGATTTCGGTCAATTTCTCAAGCGCTTCTCCGCCTTCACCTATCCTTTCGTTTCTTCTTGCAGCATTAGCCGCTTCTATAGTACCAACTGTCCTGCTAGCTATACTTGTATCATATTGAGCTTCTCCTTCGTTGCCTCTACTAACTTCTGGAGCTAATCTTTGACCTCCTTGTGTTAGAAAATCACCTAAACTAGCTTCTGGTGCTACTTCATTTCGTCTCTTCGTTAAATCAACGACATCACTATAAGATAAATCTGGAAATATTGATTTTAAAACATTTCGAAGTTGTTCTTCGTTACCAACCATTTCTTCTATCTTATTCAAGAATGCACGTTGCAATTCTGGATCTTCAGACATCTTTTCAATAGAAGACATCAATTCAGTGAATGTACCAGCTTCAGGATTTACTTCTCTAGCTACTCTCATTAAAAGAGCTTGTGTAACATCATCTTGAGACACTCTTTGTCCAGATACTGCTGATTGAACTCTTTCTAATTGACGACCCTCAAAACCAGTACTAGCTCTAATACTAGCTAACATCGTAGCTATTGAACCAGCATCTACACTACCAGTCTTTTCTAAGACACTTGTAACTGTACGATTGAAAGTATCTAATGATTCATCCATTGTAGCAGCTATTTCACTAAATGGAAGTTTCAATTCTTTCATCGTATTTTCAAAAAGACGAATGATAGCAGATGGACTATTTGAAGATGAACCGTATTCTGTTTCACCTTGCCTAGCAAAACGCATAGAACCTTGTAATTGATTGATCGTTTGATCTGACAATCCATAAGCTCTTGTCACAGCCATTAGAGAGTTCATCTCTCTTGTATCGTCTTCTTGACCTCCTAAAATTTTTCCTCCTGCAGCACGAAGAAGACTTCCTCTTCGTCCCATATATTCACTAACATCCATCCCAAGGTCACTAGCTGCAAAAGAACCTTCTCTATATCCTTGGTTTATCGTTTGTCCTATTGATCTACCTGAGACTTGTGAATATCCTAAAGAATTTCGTTCAGCACCTTCTAATGCTTGTAACTCCATCATCCACTTGTTTACAACAAGAGATGAAAGACCTGATACCAATCCACCGACAATTCCACCAACTGCACCACCAATCGGTCCAAAAGCATTCCCGATAGAACCAATCGTGCCTCCAGCTAAATTACCTAATGCACCAACCATTCCTGCTGTACCTTCGTATTCATTACGTGCCAATGAATATCTACTCATTGCATCTACAGCACCGTGCATTAATATAGAAGTGGTTCCTGTACCAACTTGAAAACGACTTCTTTCATCTTCTTCTGTCGGCTGGACTCTAGGAGCTGAAGTTGGACGTGAACCGCTTGGAATTGGAGCTGGAATAGGTGGAGTAGGAGTTGGTCCGTATCTATTTTCATCACGTCCAGTGTCAGTTGTCTCTCTACCTCCTTCACTTAACATCTGACTTATTCCACCAACAAGTTGAACAAGTTGTCTCAATAAAGTTACATCTTGAGACACAGAAGGTTTTGTATCAGATTTCTTTTCTTTTTCTTCGTATCTTCTTGAATCCTTTAAAAGGTTTGAAAGTTCAATATTAGATGCTTCCAATCTCTTGATTTCATTTTCAAGGGATGAATCTATACTACGACCTTCTTCAGTTTCAAGATCTAATGTTTTTCTTGTTTTTTTAAGTTCAATTATATCTTCCTTGTTTTCCGCGATTCTTTGTTTGTAAAAATTACTGTCACGTAAAGGTGTAGAAGGTTTCTCTGAAACTTCTTCTAACCTATCTAAACGTGCTTTCAAAGTATCGTTTTCTTGATTTAATCGATTAATCTCATCGGTTAGTTGACGATAATCATCAGTGTCGGGAGTGTATTCGTTTCTTACCTGCTCTAATTGTCTTATATCTCCTTCATTCTCAGAAATTCTTCTAATAATTGGTTCACGTTGTGACTGGGAGGTTGTAGGAGGTTGTAGGAGGTTTCTTCTTTGATTTAAAAGGTTTATTTGTTTTTGAAGTTCTTCGTTGTCAGCTATTAAACCTTTTTGATCACTTAATTCAACAGAGGAAGCCGCTCGTGATAATTCATTAATATCACTAGTTAAACCAGTCACCTCTTGCCTCATTTCTCTTACTGGAGAAGAATCAACGATTATCCGTATTCTCTTGTCTTCCTGGGTCATTTTCTTTGGATTCTATCATCTTGGCTTGTTCTCTAAACCATTCCAAATCATTTTCGAGAATCTCACCGTTCGAACTAGTAGTTTCAATCCCTTTAGATTTAAAAATATCACCAATATTAGGAGTGTAAATTTCCTCTTCGATATTTTCTTTTTTCTTTATATGAAGGAGATCTTCTTGCAATTCCATTAACTGATGTATAAATGAACACTCTTTATGTTCAGGAGAGAGAAAAGCAACCTTGTGCTTTTCTCTCCACCAGAAATCAACAGGAAATTTCTTATTCCATTGAATCATGAACTTTTTTACATCGTTGATATCCATCACGATCTCAGTAAATCATTAATCTCTTTGAAAAAAGGAGCTACTTCTTTAAAGTAAACATTTTTGATTTCTCTGTAATCCTTGATACCTAGCTTGGAAAAATTCTCTACCTTTAAATCTTTGATCAACTCTGGACACAAAACGATCAATGTTGCTTCAACATCAATCATATCTAATGCATTTTGAGCTGATAAAGTATTGGATAAAAGCATGGAATTATACATTCCACTACTTATCGCTTGTTTCGTCGATTCAATACGATAATATTGACCAACATTAGGAAAAGGAATCGTATACTCCTTTCCAAAAATCTTAACTGTTACTGATTCTTTCATGATTACAAAATTACAAATTTAATGTACTAATAGGATTCAAATAAATACCTGACACATTGAAACCAGCTACACCTTGTTCTCCAATAGAGAATTGCTGATTGTTTACAAAACAAGGTCCTAATTGACAAATAGTTTCACCTGTTGGATCAGATTGTGTAACCATTTTTGATGTATCATCTCGACTTGTAACGGTCTTAGCGTACATTGTTAATGAGAACCCAAGTTCTCCTAATACCAAAGTATCTACGATTGATTGTACACTTCCAAGACGGTGCATCATAGCTTCTACTACCGGTTGTTTGAAATCTAGGAAGAATTGATCAACTGTAAATTGACACTGTAAAGAAATAGGAGGAACCTCTTTTATCAAGAGGTTTCCTAATCCTTGTACATTGACTCTTTGGATATTCTCGGAGAAAGTCAAGTTACGAACATAACCTGCTATTTGATTTTCAATTTTCACGAATGCTCGTGGACTAGAATATACTGAAGTCATTTTTCTTTAATTTTTGAATTATCGAATTAAGAATCCAGTGAAGAACAATTTATTGATCTCGTTGTTCACACGAATCTTATAAGTTACAAACCAAGCATCTTCTTTTTGCGTCACTACAACATCTTGAAAAGCTAGAATTAAATTATCACTATCTTCAGTTGCGACACGACTCTGTAAATAGAATGTGGTCCAATTTTTAACATCTCCTGCAGATAATGTATTTACATTTACACCATTTTCCTGACCTAGAAGGTCTATTTCTGCATTTACGACTAATTCACGGTTAATCTGAGCAACGATTCTCATGAACTGAATGGAGAACGATTGTCCCTTCGCATTAAATAGGCTTGTATTGTCTTGTAACGTATTGATACCTTGCAAGACAACAAATTTTCTTGTAAAAGCATTTTTTATCGTTACTAAAACACCATATTTTAACGCTTGCTTCTTATCGTCATCCGATAGAATGTGCTTAACACGATCAATACCAATCGATTTGTTGGTTACTGGTACATAAGGAGGCTTTCCAGATACACGACCTACAATTGCAGCCAAATTATACATTACTGTCCACCAACGATAGCCTACACTAGACTGTTCAGTGTTCAATCCAACATTACCATGAACCAAAACAATCTTATCACTGTCAAATCCTTGAGCAAGAGTGATTGAATCATTGAATTGAGTAGCTTCTCCGTAACCACCTACATACAAGAAATGATCAAATTTCGCCGTGAAATTCAAGTGAGTGATCACTTTCTTTGTAATAGTTGAATTAGCATTAACTCCATATTGGTCAGTAAAAACAATATTGTAATCCAAATCTGTGATCTGACTTAAAACAGAATCTACATCCGTTGCATTGTATGTTTCTGTACCACCTGTTGAAATTTGGTAAGCACCTGCAAGACTAGAAACATCACTTTCAATCACAACACCCTTTGTATCGCCATCGCCACCTACAACAGTATCTGTTTCATTGAAAGCAAAATATGCGTTAAAATTAGGATCTGATTTAGCCCAATCAATCAATGTTTGAACATTGTTGAATTCAGGAGATTCAACCATAAGTTGAGGAGAAGACTGAAGAGCTGTTTCCTCACCATAAGGCAATCCATCTTCCGCTAAGCCAGTGAATGTGCCTTTCCAAATCTGGAAAATCCACTTGTTAGGATCAATACTACCAGCTTTAATGCTATATCCATAACCAGAAACGAGATTGTCTCCTTCCAAAGTACCGTTACCCCATAAACCTTCGTCTCTTGTATTGATAGCAAATGTACTACCACCTCCAGTGGTAAATTTCATTTCACTAGGAGTAGTGGTACAAGCACGAACATAATATAACTCAGAAATACCAATTGCTGCAGGATTACTAGGATCTGGTGTGAAAAGAGCTTCTGAAATCTTCCAGAACATACCACCTTTTACAAAACTTCTGAAATCAGCTAAATTCAGGAATGTATAGATAGCGTCTTGTCCATTAGCTAGTTCACCATTAATACCAGCACCACCACCATATTTGGCACCAAAAACACCTGTATCGATAATCAAAACTTTACCATAGTCCAAATTTCTAGCAGGATTGTTCTCACCTGAGACAATCGTGCTATATGCACCTGGCAAAGAGATCTGTCGATTATTAAAATAAAATGAGACTGCCATAATTTTTATATATTATTCAACGAATTTATAAGCATCTAAATATATACACAATTTTTTTCATCTACAAAATAAAAGACAGATTTTTCATGCCTTTATCTCAGATTCAACACCCGGAATAGTTTTTGTAACTTTTCCATCTGTCATAAAAGTAGCTTCTAAACCAGCTTTTTCAAAGATTACCTTACCTAATAAATTTGGATTGACAAGACTTGGTACTATGTTATCCATTGAAACGTTTAAACCAATAGACTTGATAAAAATAGGAGTTGGAATTAAGTTTGTCTCAGCCATAAGCTCTTTCACGGTGAAATCAATAGTGATGAACTTCTGTGCTAACAAATCGTAAGAAGCAAGTAACAATGAATATAAAGTCTCTGACATTATGATTGATTGTAACATGTTCACTCCCATACATAGAATTTCAAAATTACTTGACCTAGAGTCTCTATACAAATAGCCTCCTGTTGAATTAAATCCTGAAATCTTTCCTATTGAATTGTCTGGTCCATTTGATTTACCAGGTTCTCTGATTACATAACACGGTAAACCAGTCTTATCTTTGGGATATTCCATGACCACTTTTATGTTATTAGGATTATCTTGATTTCGAGAGTACATAGATAATGCTTGTGTATAAAAATCAAAAGCACCGTCTTTTACTCCAAAAAACATCTTGTATAAGAATCTATCTTCTTCGTTGACTGTTTCGACTGAATCTTGATAAATATAATTTATAAGATTAACTACTAATTGTTTAATTTCTATTATAGGTATCATACGATCATATATTTTCTAAAAAGTTATCAATAGCTATTTGTGCTACACGACTTATATCAGCTCGTTCCAATGCTTTATCCATCAATTTTTTAGGTGGTATACCTCCGTTCCACCAACTAGCTGGACTAGATTTATCACTAACACGTCTAAACGTAAAGTAACCACTCCTAACTTCTTTATCAGTAGACTGTATATTGACTTTTACCAATCCTTGATATTTAGGAGATTTATGCATATACTCAGGTACAACTAAACCAGGTACGTTAATTTCTTTTCTGATCCCTGGTAGTTTGTGTTGTTCAGGTAAATCAGTTGTTTTTAAAGGTCTTGTTGATTGTTTGGCAATATTATAAATTTCTTTAGGCATGATAGAAGAGAAGATACCTGATTCAGCGACTGCTTCTGGTGTCGCATGTCTAAATGGTATGGTTAAATACCAACCTCCGTCTTTTTTCTCTTTGACTTTATCAGATCTCTGAAATCCTATTTTCTCATCAAAAGGACTGGCACCTTCTTCAATCATGATAGCAAGAGGACTTTCTCTTGCCATCAAACCAAAAACAACCTCCATACCAGAAGGTCGTTCCATGAACATTGCACGTTTATATTCAGATCGAGATTTTTTTAACTCTCGATTGACTAGATCCTCCCAACGAGTGGAATATTCTACTATAACTTTATCAATGATAGATGTCCCAAGAATCTCCGTTTGATTTGCTGTTAAAGAAAATTCTTCAACTAAATCACTTAAATCTATGTTTATAGGTAGGATCATATGATTCTTCTTAAAAATTCAACTAATTCTTCTACATTTTCGGGAACATTATCTCGCTTAATAAATCTATTCTCTTCTTTTAAAAGAGGCTGTAAATTTCTGAAATTGAAACAGATACGTTGATTTTCCTCTTTCGTCAAATCAAAATAGGAGCAGGGAATGATGTGATCAACATCCCAAAAGGAACCGTAATTATCCCATGTCATCCCTTCAACGAACTGATTCTCAAGGTGTTTCCTAAGATCTTCAAGAGAGCAGCCTAGAAGATCAAGAGTTTTTAATTTTTTTGAACTATTCTTTAATGCATATCGCAATCTTCCTCTAGCTAAAGTTATAATTTTATAATTTATATCCTCTTTATATTTACAACGTCGATAATCTTTCAATTTAGAAGATCTCCATTTTTTACAAGATCTTTTTCTAACTTCTCGTCCTTTTTCTGTTTTTAAATATCTACTATCCCAAATTCTATGATACTCCTTTTCTCTCAAAATCTGAGATTCTGTTTTTATATGAGTTTGACGGTATATCTTTTGTCGTTCTTTAACTTTCTCTTTGTGATTTTCACAATATTTTTTAGAACTTCTCTTTAAAGCTTCTTTTCCAGCTTCAGTTTGGCGATATTTTTTACTAGTATTAGAAACACAGTCTCTACAACGGCAATTTAATTTATCTATTTGTCTGCTATCTCGAGAAAAATTATCGAGAGAGAGTTCTCGTTTGCAACGAGAACAAACTTTTAGACCGGTTTCAAAATTCGCTTTCACTTATACATTCTCATTTTCTATGAATTTCCCTTCAAAACTCAATCGCATATCTATAAATTGGGCTAATCTAGCTATTCCTTGTACAGGTAACTGTATTGGTTCTAAAGCTCCTGTCTTTTTATCTTTTTTCCAAGATGCTCTTATGATATGAGGTAAATCTAAGACCCTGTATTCGAGTTCGTGCATATAATAAACACTGACAATTTTCTCCTCTGTCAAATCCTCATTAAAAACTAAACAATAACCATTATCTTCCTTTATATAATAACTAGTTTCATCTAGTTTTAACAAGGGTTGATTTGATGAAACGAAAACATATACAGCTAATACCTTAACCGGTTTATAAGTGGTAAAAACGAATGAATTTGTTTGGTTTCTCCTTATATCTAAGTTTTCGCTATAATACGAATATTGGTTCTTAATTGTTACTTTATCAAAGTAACTTAAATTAGCCTTATCTGTGTCTTGTACTGTTATAGCTATCGTTCCGAGTAATTCTTCGGACCAACTTTTATATTGATTGTTTTGATTTATACCAGTTATAAGAGCTTGTGTTTTAATAGGATTGACGTAAAAGTAACCAGTACCAAAACAATTTTGACAGTCTATCAATGGTGCATCGGGTGCATGACAAGGACATCTCAATGCTCTTTCTAATATCACTGTATATCCTTTTAACCATATTGCAGCATCAAATTCATGTTTAAAGAATTCTGGAGAAGCTACACCAGTTAACGAAGGACTAGATTTAGTAAGAATATTTTTTGTCATAATACCATAAATTTGAATTCATCGTACACCAATTTAATTCTTGATACAGTCTCTTTGATTTCCTCTCTATACTGTTGAATTCTTGCTCCATAACCAGCATTGGTTGCTGAAGCTGTTGTCGAAATACTTTGACTAAGACCATCAATACCAAGAGACATACTAGCAATACCAGCAGATCCTAAAATAAGATCACCTGCAATTCCTAAAGGTCCAAATGAAGCAACTTTTCCAACTAGATCAATTAAATCTATAGGCATCTTATCTAAATCAAATCCAGTGATATATTGCATCGACCAATAATCTGGAATATTGTCAAATTTTTGAAAACCGATTTGAGTGGTGATTCCTGTTAAGATCACATCTGCATTCGCTTTAGCAGAACTAGCTCCTGTAGGGACGACACTTATTCGTCGTTTACCGATACCGGCTTTGTCTCGTTCACACATCAGCCAACCTTGCGGATAAATGATTTGCTCTGCTTTGTTTAACATACCAGTCAAAGCCATCGGTTCTCGAACAGGATATTTTGTCTGCAAAATAGGAAATTGTTGCCAGTAGTCGTCTCGGTAATATGATGTTGTTTCTAGTTCAATTAACTGTTTGACGAACTTGAGATTGAAATAATTTTCAATTTCCATCTGAGCCGATCTTATATAGAATAACATAGACTCATTAGAAAAATTACTACCTTCACCTCCTTGTATTTTGATACCATATAAATACAAGGACCACATTTCAGATACTGAAAGTATCAAACCTGTGTTCTTTTTATATCTTATCGTCAACGTTAATTGTCCCATTGTCTTATTCTTCTGTTGATTCGTAGTATGCCATTAACATACTAATGACGGACTCTGCATCTTTAGTTTTTTCAATATCCTTTTCAGGTAACCCTTCTTCAATAGCCAATTTCTTCAATTCTTCGAACGGCATCTTTTCCAAAGTTGTTCGAATATCATCTGTTTCTACTTTTTCATCAACATTTTCTTCAAGTTTCTTTTCGTTAGAAGGCGCTTCTTTGACAACAGCAGGAAGTTGCTTTTTCAAATTTTCAACTGCTTTCTTCCATGTTTTAACCTCGTCTTTCAAATCCTTGATTTGTTTGTCTTTAGTAGTGATGATGTTTTTAAGGCGATCAATCTCAGAGTTGTACTCTTCTTTTAAGACTTCAATCGTCTTATCAGTATCAATTTGATCAGCATTCTTTTGCTGAGGAGCTTCTCCTTCTTTGAAAATATTTGGAAATTTGGATTCCACTATTTTCTTAAAAAGATCATTGGAAATTTCTGCAACACCATTTTTAAATTCGATTACCTCACCGAAAATAGCTAATTTCTGATTTGAATAAATTCTTGATACGACTTTCATACAAATTCAATTTTAAAAAGAAAGGAGAAAGAGATTAACTCTCTCTCTCCTTCACTTATTTGTTTATATAATCTTTTTTATAAGCCAATCGTGCCAATGTTAATAACACGACATATTTTAGCCGGCTGATACAATACAGGAGTACCGTAATTCAAGATCGCGAATCGACGACTTGGAGCTGTGATAGCGAAATCCATTTTCATCGTATCAGCAAATTGTAAGTACTCATTGATTTGATCATCGTTGTAATAAACTAACGCAGACTTCGTACCAGCAATGAAACGGTTACGATCACGTACTTTACCTGCAGCAGCTCCGTCCCAACCATTAGCTAGTTGATTTACTGGAACCTCAAACAACGGATAGTATTCTGTCGTAGCATTTAATGCTGCATCTTTAACCGTTCTATAGATAACAAAACAAGTCGGTTGATAAGCGCCTCCAACACCAGCAGTAAACTGCAAATCAACTGACTGAGAAGCTGTAACAGCTAAAGCTGCATTTGAAGTCAAATTCAAAGGAGCTGATTCACCATAACGATTCTTAGCTGTCACTAAGTAACCATAAGAACCAGCATGTTTACCAAACATTGTCTTAGTATCGTTGTCTACTGCAGCAGCAGGAGCTGCACCAACAACCGGTGTTGTAGGAGCCTTTGGAGAAGAAGCAGTTTTTCCAACACGGATCGATTTACGAACGTCGAAGAACTTGTCATTCTTAACAGCTACCTTACCAAATTGAGTTGTAATATCGTTAACTGATTGACCCATCGTTGCACCAGTAACAGAATCACGCATACCAACGATAACTCGTTTTGACTCATGGAACAATTTAACGTAATCGTTAAATACCTTAGGAGAGGAAACAATACGATCAATATAACCGTTATAAACGTTTACAACAGAATCAGCGGCATCTTCAACTAAAGAGTCATTCAACACATTTCCATCTGCATTGATAACAGCAGCAGAACCGAAGTAATCGTCCAACAATTGCTCAGATGTCTTACCTTCGTAAGAACCACCGTCAGCTTGATTCACACCTAACATATGTTGACGGAAAATACCATCAAATTGTTCAGGTACAGCAGCAGAGTCAGCATCAATCAAACGTTGATCCAAAATCGTCTGCAATAGGATCGTCTTATTCTGAACCTCCTTGGTATACATATTCATACCGCCAGCCAATTTAGCTAACATAGCAGGATGAGTTACTTGTCCTGTTACACCCATAAATTTGGTGATTACAGACTTACGGATATATTGAGAATCAGTCTCTTCTGGAGTCTCACCTTCCATGTTAAAGATTCCAACCTCTTCACCATATTTGTACAATTGATTGTACTGATGAACAGTGTTGTCGATCTTATGCTTAGGCATCTCATTCAAAACAACCAACTGATTCAAACGGTTACCTAATACCTTCAATACTGAATCCAATGATTCAACCTTCAAACCACCACCATTACTGATCTGGTTATCATATTGCATACCAGTCTTTAAACCGGCTTCCATTGCTTTTAGGATCTCTGCAGCATCAATGTCTTCCAACATATCGGAAACTGCACCACCTGTATAATCATAAAGTTCCATCCTATATAATTTTAATAGATTTATTCACGAATTAACGCACGAACTTGACGTTTTTACTGTCATACATATAACGAGCAAGATTCTCACCTACAGTCTCAGCTTCAGGATTGGTTAAATATGCAAAAACATCGTCACCAATTGATTTCATCAAAACTTCATCGTCTTGAACTGAATCAATAGCTTTTTCAATAAGAGTACGTGCTAAAGGCCGTTGTTTTACAATATTTACAGTAATCTTACCGTTATCGTCTTTCATAGTGCCGATAGATTTTTGCAAGAAAGTAGCGTTATCAAGACCTTCACTTCTAAAAGGAGTTGGTTGAGCACCGATCGCTTCAATAGATTTCCTAAGAGGTTCTATCTCCTCCTTGATAGCCTCTTTAAAAGCCTCTTTCATTTCAAAACCGAAAGATTTCATAAGATCTCTGTTGAAACTTTTTTCAACTTTTTCTTTAGATTTCTTCTTCTTCTTACCTTTTTCTTCAATGTCCTCGTCGAGATCTTCGATATCGTCATCATCTTTGTCCTCGTCTTCTTCCAAATCTTCAATATGCTTTTCGTCGTCTACGACATTCTTTTCTTCATCCTCTTTAGAATGCTCCATTTCTTTTTCAGTTTTAGACTTCTCAAGTATGATATCACCATTCTCAATGGCTTTCTCTATATACTCTTCGTCAAAACCTCCATTTAAAAGAGCTTTAACTATGGATGAGTTCTTCCATTCTGCTTTCATAATTTAACTTGATTTTATTTTTCGTAAAAATAGTTTTCTATTTTCGAATTTACAAAATTATTCTTCCAGATTTTTTCAAAAAGTCATCTAAAACCTTCTTAGATATGAACCCCTTTTGAAATCCTTTATAAAGATCCCAAAATTGTTCAACTTGAAAAGATGGACTATCCTTTACAGAAATCTTAAAATCTCTATCGATTTGAATGACTTTACCGTTAGAATTATACTCCAATAAAATCGCTTGAGTTTGAAAATCCTTAGGACTATTAAAATCAATATCCCTTGATTTCATACTTTTAGTGATATCAACGTAAGTTGATGGATTTACCGGAGTAAATGTCAATGCTATGTTGGTAATGAGTGCTTTTGTAACTCTCTTTGGATTCTTAGGATCACGAGCCAATGCTTTGCCTTCTACAGACATACCAGGTTTTCTTGTTGAACCCGATTCTTTCATTTCTATTGCTTTATCCCAAAAAGCTCTAGCTTCTGGAGAGTTCTCCCAAAGTTTTCCTTTCACAAAAAATTTTCCATCTCTTACTTTAGCTTCTAAAGGCTCACCAATCCAAAATCGACTTTTGTTGATTGGACTTCGTGTAGGAAGATGATCAAGGTTAAATAATCCTGATTTTAGAAAACGATCGTAAATAAAACCATTAGGATCAAGAACTTCATCTTCAGCATCTTCTGTCTTATCAGATGCAAGACCAGAGAACGTCATATTCTTATAACGTTCTTCTTTAGAAAAATCTTTTTGTTTTGAAGACTTTTCAAAATCTATATCTAAATCAAGACCAAACTGAAAACAGTCAAAACTGTTATACATATATTCTTTTTCATTTCCTAACGAATTTACGAATTAAAATGTTATATACATTTTCGAGGTAAAGATATAGATTAAATTTAAACGAACAAACATTTTCAAGAATAAAACGTCTTTAACTTAAAATATTGTCCTTTTGTTGAGAAAAAGTTTTCATCAAATGTTGCTCCAATGACTTTTTTAATATATCTTTACGCTCAGAAAAAGCGATGGAGCTTATAAAGGGATTGTGCCTTGCTGAGTCCATATCATTAGAATCGTCAGGTCCATTAAGTACGATCGAGCTTTTTCTTATTTTATCTTCCTTAGGTCTGCTATAGTCGAAAGAAGTTAATACCCAGATCTTGTCCCTAAAGTTGTCTTTTTCGTCATAGACCACAGTTCTCATTAATACAACTCTATATTTATCTTTGTGAATGTTAACTTTAGAGTTGTTTTCGTAAAAATTTCCAATACGACCATGTTTCAAAACATCAGAAATAATATCTGACATTTCTTCAAGAGATTCAAAATCATCTTGTTCGATAAAATGTCTCTTCCTAATATGACGAATCCCTTTGATATCATCTCCCCAAACAATATCAATCTTACCTAAACCTCTTCTCTCCCAAGCGCCAATAACTTGACCCTTCTTTTCCTTTAAAAGAAAATCAATGGCTTGTTTTGGTTTACCTTCGAAAGAAGAATAATTAGTACCAAATTCTTTTAATTCCTTATAAGCATAAACCTTAGTTCTTTTTTGACCTTTAGCTAGTTTCCAACTTCCGTCAGCTTGTTTTTGATATTTAATCCCTTTCCACTCTCGAATCTCACCAACCGCAGCTTTAGCTTTAAAGAAATCTTCTTCTAAAGATTTCTTATAAAACTCACTCAAAGATTTGTTTATGTCATCTGAATAAATAATCGCTTCAATTTCTAAAGAAGAAGCTCCTAACTTTTTCAATTTATCAATCAATTGGCTCATACTCTTTTCAATAAAAAGAGGGAGTTGATTCTCCCTCTTTAGAAACTAACAAAATCAGTGCATTTGTAGACGGTATTTACTCTGTTTTAGAGAGGCGAGAAAATCATCTATCCAAGATATTTCACCATTATACTCATCTTTACCCTCAAGTTCTTTCCTGAATTCAATAGTACGATCAAATATCATTTGACAAATCTTCACCGGATCATCTTCTTCGACTTTATCTCCTTGGATCTCTCCATCTTTAAACCTACCAAATCCAGCTTGTCCAGCTTCAGCGATCTTATCTTCAAATTCTCCGACTTCTTCTGAGAGATCATCAAGATAAACGTGTTTAGAATTATCTTCTTCCCCCCAATGAATATTTTTCAATCGAGTCTTTGCACCTTCAATAAAATTCAAGTATTCATTAAATACTCTCTTTTCCTGTTTTTCAGCCTTTTCTAATTCGTTCTTATCCCCTCCGCTTACGCTTTGAATATTTATCTTACCTTCGTCGTTCCAATCTTGTACAACAGATTTAAACATTTGAAGATCATCTTGATCATTAAAACGAATAACAAGATCGTTTTCTTGCGATTTTCTTACATCTTCTACTTTTGAAATTGCATCCAATCTAAAAACACCTTTCTTATCATTAAACATCCAATTTTGCTCACCAAAATCCTTGGTCTTTAAAACCAATTCAATTTCCCCACCTATTTCAAAAATCGTTTTTCGAAATGTAGCTAAAAAATCTGCAAAACGATCAATACCTATTTTTGTCCCAGAAAAATTTGTATTAAAACTTCCCCAAATAGTCATAAGTTCTGGATCTGGATCTTCTTCTACAACTACCTTAGAAGATTCTGCATTCCATTTTTCTTCTTTCTTTTTTCTTGCACCTTTGAAATCTATTGATTTTTCGATCTCACCAACACCACTACCTTGAGGTCCTTTTGTTTTAGGATCGAGACTTTCTTTTGAAAGAACTTGTGAGTCTTCCGTATTCATTGTTTTTTCCACCTCATCCCAACTTTCAGGTAATTCTTTCTCAAGACCTAATTCCTTTGCTCTCTTACGAATCCATGCTTTAACCTCACTCTCTGGCATATCAGAAGCACCTACAAGCCTAATCGCATCTTTTAAATCTTGACTATTACGAATAGGATATTTACCGTTTGGCATTGCTTCTCCTTTCTTAGCAAGATCTTTTCTTTCTTTATGAGAGAAATAATTCTTGTTACCTGCTTTAGAAATTTCTTCTTTATGCTTCTCACAAAAAGCCTTGAAAATCTTTTCAGAAATCTTACCTTCGACCATGCTTTTCGCCAAATCCACGACTTCGGTAAATATAGGAGTTTTGGCTTTAACCTCTACATCTTCTACTGGTAAACCTAGGATCTTTTTAATATTATCTTTCATATCAAAGATAAACTTATAATCATCGATTTCAGTTGCAGGATCTATCCAAGCACTTCCAATTTCTTCAAATCCATCGACAACAATTAACGAAGGTGAGAACTCATCTAAATAAGTCATAAAGTAATGGATTTCAACATCACCATTATCATAAACACCTACTTCAGTTAACAAATTATCGTCTGTATCAATACCTGTTTCTTCAAACAACTCACGTCTTGCTGCAGTGCGAAAATCCTCTCCTGCATCGACATGACCACCAGGAATACACCAATCTTCTGAATAACTTCCACTTTCACCAGCTCTTTGTAAGATTAACAACTTAGAACCTCTCCAAACAAGTATATCCGCATATCTCACTTTACCACCTTGTTTGGCTTTTAAAAGGTCTATATATATAGATTTTTTAATCAGACCTTTCATCCAACTTTGTCTCATTGAATCTAAGGTCTTAATATCTTTCAAAACATCAGCGATTTCAAGGTCTTCTTCAAGAGAAGCTAAAGATTTTTCAATTTTCGTTTTTCTCTTATAAACATTTTGAAGATCTTGAGATTGTTGTTTTAAGAATGCATTAAAACGATTTTGAGCCTTTTCAAACAACTCAACATCACCATTAGAAAGATCATTTAACTGAGCTTTTTGAAGTGAAAAGTTCTCTCCTAATTGATCAATCTCTTTATCTAGAAGGTGAAGTTGTCTTAAATTATCTCTATACTTTTGGATCTTTTCAGCCTTAGACTGAAGTCCGAATAAACTTTTGATATCCATGACTAACTTTGTTATAATTTTTGCACTAAATATACGAACTTTTCAATCGTTTACACAAACATTATCCGCGTAATAACTATGATCACTTTCTATTTCAATAGAATAAGAAAAATCCGGAAAATTTTCCTTTGGTATTTTTAAAATAGAAGAGACTTTACCTCGTTGATTTTTTCTTAATTGTAGGAGCATATTAGGTTTAATTTTACTTACTTCTAAAGACCTACCATTAGCTAAAATAATTTTACTACTTTCGTGAATCCTATGAATCCCTTCTTCTTTGATCTTTACATCGTCTTCAAAAACAAAATAAAGATCAAAGATTTCTTGATTGAAATCTAAGATCAAAGATTTGTTGATTGATTTTACTTTTTTGTATCTATTTTTATGAGTTAAAACCAAGTCACCAACTTTTATATCTTTTATCCATTTAGGACCATCAAAGGTCTGTATTTCTGTATAACCACTGTAAAATTGACTCATACTAAAAATTTTTTATCCCCAACTATTATTGTTACCTTTGATTTTCTCTCGACCTTAGATTTATAATCTTTAGGTGGTACGAATGTTTGTAATTTGTCATCCCAAACATAATCATCTGGAATATAACGAGTGCCACATCTACAATTCCCTGATACACATACTTTACCTTCTCTTCTTATGATCAATGTATGATATTTCTCTAATTCAACATCATAAATACGTCCATCATATTTTATAATTTGAGGTTGAAGAGCTTCGCTTACCGCTGTCGTATTGAAGCATTCATCTATATAAATCTGATCATATTTAGAAGTGTAAGTTTGTTGTCTTTTTTTATCAAAAACAACAACTTTTCCCATATTCCTATATGATGGTCTTCTTCCTATTTTCAACATCAATTCTCCTAAATCACTAGCTAATCTAGGACTAGAAGTTGAAAACACTCTATTATCTTTACATTGATAACCATCCCAATTACGTCCTTTATGAATCGATCCGTCACCTTCTCTAAAAGCATCTAAAAAAATCTCGATACCTTCTTTATCAGCTTCTTTCACTTCAGATGGTATAAATTTTTCATGTGAATGTCCGAATTGACACATATATTCCCACAAATCATCTTCAATACCTTTTCTACAACGAATCTCTACATAACTCGAACATTTATTCGCTTGTGGAAATAATTCTACACAACAATCGAAGATTTTTTGAAGATATTTATTCTCACTTTGAGCAATATGTATTCTTCTTGTGTCATACTCAATCGTAGATCCTTCTGATAAAAAATACCCTAAAAACTGATAAAATAATTTACTATCGTACGACCGATTCCCAAATCGAATTGAAGTGATAGATTGCCCACTCCAATTCGGAATAGTTCTTAAAAATTTATTACTCCATTTGTTAATAGATCCTTCAGGAATTAATTTCCAAGGACCATTTCTTTTTGAAATGACATGATTATGATTAGGAGTAGTCATGAGAGAAAAACTCTTATGCTTTCTAAGAATCATATCCCCTTTATACTCTTGATCAATCCAATTCACTGCCTTTACATATTCAGCATCACCTGTCTCCAAGTTAATAGATAAGAAAGATTCTGTCTTGTTAAGATCCTTAAAAAATTTAAAACCTTCATTCGTCAAAACCTCTGTTTTATCGTCATAACAAAATGGATGAACTGTTCCAATGACAGGTTTCCAATCCTTACTCTTTCTACCAATATTATCACCGTTTTGAATAAGTTCTGATAATTTGAAGATTCTAGGTTTTGAACCTGCACCTGCTGTAGTATAGAGATTTAAACAATATCTACAAGCTCCTGGATAAACTTCTTTGTATACTCTTGTATCTAATCCATGTTGATTGATTATCATTTGAGCATTCCCCAATTCATAAATGTTTTGGAACTCAGTTTCGACTATCCGTCCCCAATCTCGATTCCAATCTTTCAACTGATTACCGATATTACTTACGATACCTTGGACCGATCTTTTTTCTAAAACACCTAATTCGTGTTCTCTTTTGATTGTTGAAAGCTCTTCTATCCGACGATTTTCGACAAGATTTTTTATCTCTTGCTCTGAAACAGAATTCGAAAGGGTTTTCTTTACCCTTTCTCCCATTCCTTTGATATAAGAATAACTTCTTGTAGCTGCAGCTTGATATTCGTACAATTCTCTTTTAGAAGGTTGTTTGTATTGTTTTCTAGCTGTGTATTGTTTTATATCTGTATAGTTTAAGGTTTGTAATTGTTTTGGCGTTAAAACAGCAGATAACCTACCAAATAAATATGCTTGCCAATAAGGAGGGATCAATTTTAGATCTTTCCAATCAAAATGAAATTCATCAAGTACTTTCTTATCATTATCAGTTAGGAATTCTTTCCCTAAGATATCAGCGATAGTCCTAGCTAGACGATAATCTACAATCGTAAACAATCTCTGTATGTCATCTGGTGTAAAAATCATAACTTTGATTTGAGTTTAACCATTTCTTTAGTTAAATCTATTAATAAATTATCCATTTGAGTAGAGAAAATGACTTGTGCCAATCCTTCGTAACCACCTTGAACCTTAGGATAATCCATAGGATCTTTAACATGATGTTGGATATTACTGACTCCAGACATCTTCTCTACTTTCAAACCTTTTACATATCTGAGATTCATTTTCCAGCTCCCCAATTTTCTTTGATATACTTCATAGCACTACCAAGGATTGGATTTGAAACCATTGCCTTCTCATAATTTTCATCTTCGAAATCCAAAGGATTTTCTTCTTCTCCTTCTTCATCTACTGTTTGATTGTCGACCTCTTCATTCATACCTTCACCACCGTACATTGCTTGTTGCTGCTTTGTTTGAGCTGCAGTTTGATATACTTGATTTAGAATCGTATCGGTTTCAGGATCAAAATCACGACCAGAATATTTTTTAAAAATATCTTCCATTGATACCATACCACCTTCAAGTTTTTTCTTATCAAGTTCAACTTGCTTTTCTTCATCTTCTATTTCAATACCAGTAAAAGCAAATTCAAAATCAGAATCAATCTCATCAATGAGATAATGATTAATAATATTCTGTAAGAAGATTAACAATGGTTTTAACCCTTTGTCTCGACTATGGTTCAATCTTTCTCTTTGACCGTCTTGTCCAAAGATTTGAGCTTGATCTTTAAACTGAAAACCTAATTCAGTAGGATCGATACGATAAACCGAACAAGTAATGATAAATAGGAATTTCAACCAATCATTGAACTCCATATCACGGTTGTTCTTTTGCAAATCAATCCATTCAAGATCGATTCCATTGATGATAGGAACTCTATGAGAATTCGAAACACCACGCATTGTTTGTGTCCAAGCCTGTCGAAACTCATTTAAAGTCGTATTATCAATATTATTGTTTTTCACATTGATAAAACCCTTTGGTTGAGATCCTTTTGAAAAGAAATTACCATTATACTGCATACCCCATAATATCCAGGTAATAATCTCTACAAGAGTTTCTAATTCAGAGGTGCCATAACCGTTCTTATAAATATTAGTGCTTTTATTTCGAATACCATAACCCAATTCCCAAGGATAAAAAATCACATGTTCTTTAGTTGTTGGATTCTGTAGGATCATATCGTTGAATACCATACAATACCTAGGTAGATAACCTTTAAAACGATATTTCTCCCACTCTTCTCTCATTTTAGGATCAGCACTGTCTAGTAGTCGTATCAAAGATGCGTCTACAGCTCGAAACTTATTTAAGTTCCAGCTTCTATCTCTAACGATTTCAAAGGCTAATTGATCTAATGTGAGAGTATCAAAAACAATCTTTCTCCCAAAATCTTGAAATGTGTCAAATTTGTCCCACTTTTCATTGATACCACCTCTTTCTAAGAAATCAATGATATACTCAATTTTCCTCTGTTCTTCTTTTGAAGGTTCAGTTGTTTTATCTTCAAAACGACTTTTTTTCTTTCGTATTGTAAATCCTTCTTTTTGCTCATCAAGACTAAAATGTAGAAAATTTTGGACTTGTTCGACACGAGTATTAACAACACTTCGAATAATGAAAATATCTCCCATCCTTCGAAGTGTTTCGAAGGATAAAGAACCATAATATCTAGGATCTTTGAAACCTTGGCCAGTTTGATTAGCTTCATTTGGGTCGAAAAAGACAGCCTTCATCTCACTGTTTTGTCTTGAATTTGCATCAAGATAAAGGTTTGCTTTCATGATCGCTTCAACATCATTTGAAGATACCATTTGTTGAAGTTTAGATTGTAACAATGTCGGTACAGTCTTATTCAATGCCTCGATCTCCTCAAACGAGAGAGAGGCCAGACTCTTTATTAAGTCTGGCCTTTGTGATTTGTTATTGCTTCTTTTTCTACTCATAGATAAAATTATTATACCCCTAATTGAGTTAAAGTGATAGTAGCTGTCTTTCCACCTTCATTTGCCGTAACAACAGCTTGACCTGTTCTTTCAGCACCTGTATTGGCCGCTGCTATTACTGAATATTCAGAAGAACCTTTTGTAAAACCTTCACCACTAACAACAGTTGTATAGTCTACTACTATCGGTGATCCAGAATTTTTACCATTTACTTTCTTCTGTTTGTTAGAAGTGACACCAAAAACTTTTGTCTCTCCTGCTGCTACAAAACTTAAAGACGTAGGATCTGTTGTTAAAGTATAATCATAAGTTACTGTTGCTGCAGTTTGTGACAAATTAATCGTATCAACTTCATCACTTTCAGATTGAGTAATCGTAACTACACCTGTTCTTTCAGATTCAGTCGTATTTTCTGTTGCTACAACATTATTACCTGTACTCTTTGAAAAACCAGAACCAGCTACTTCAAAAGAAAACGCTACATCAACTGCAGAACCGCTAACATTACCATTTAGCTTCTTTTGTTTTGTTGAAACCACTGAAAAAGATTTAGTCTCACCAGTGTTAGCAAAAGAAAGTGATGTAGGAGTGGCTGTCAATGTATAATCATAAGTGATGACAGATGCAGCTTGAGTTAAATTTACACTAACACTTTTACCACCTTCATCAGTTTGATTGATCGTCAAAGTACCTGTTCTTTGTGCTTCACCAGGATTTTCTGTAACAGTAATATCATAACCATTATCAGTCTCTTCGTAACTAAAACCAACACCTGCTAATTCTACCGTCACAAGGGCTTTAATAGTTTCTCCTGATGGAGTACCATTGATAACCTTCTGTTTAGTTGACGTTACATTTATCGATTTTGTTTCACCAGTATTGATAAATGACAAACTAGAAGGATTAGTTGTAAGTATATAGTTATATGTAATGATAGAAGCCTCTTGAGAAAGAACAATATTTAAAGTTTTACCACTTTCATCTTGAGTAATTGTTAAATTACCGTTTCTAACGGTATCAGAAGGATTTTCGTTTATAGTAACCGTTCCACCTTCACTAACTGTAAAAGGTGCTTCTGTTTGAAATTTAACACTTAATGCAGTTTGATTCCCTTGTGGCTTACCATTTACATAAAGTTGTTTATAAGAAGTAACAACTGCTTCTATACTATCACCTTCCTTTGGAAATTCCAATGTTTCTTTTTGTGGAATAAGGAAGTATTTCCATTCTTCTACTACATCTACCAATACTTGAGCTTCGTCGTTTAACCCTTCTGGATAAGAAATAAGCTGAAGAGTATTGTTCATAGCCCATTCTTTGAACGATCCGATATTGTAGATTCTACCAGGTTCAATCACTATTCCTAGTGATTCAAAATAATCGATATCACCTACAGTATTTTCTGTCACAAAGACATTCAGTTGACTGTCAATACCATCTGTAATAACAGTCAACTGTTTTGGCTCTTCTTCATTTGTCTTGAATAAAAGTCTTAACATAATTAAGCCATTTCTGCTGTAACCTCAAATTTCTGAATACCACTTTCAGCAGTAACTACAATATTAAGATCTTCTTTTGCATCTAAACCAAGATCTTCCAATGAGAATGTTAAAATAGATTCCTTTTTATTTAATGAAGCAGCTAAATCTTTACGATCACCACGAATCACTCCATAACGACCAACTGATTCATTCAAATTAACTGAATTAGGGAAGTGAATGTTTACATCCTTAACAGTAGGAAGTGTTGTCGTGATTTTCAAAACACATTCGTCATCACCATTCCACTCAGCATTCACTGCAACTAGTTCATTTAAACCTTGAGGATTGATCTCCAAAGTCAAACCATTATTTTCTGCAAAAGCTACCAACTCTTCGTGCATAACAGCGTGACCTACATGCCAATTAAAACCAAGTGCAAGAAGTGCATCACTACCAGCTTGTTCATCTTCATTAACAGCCAAACCACCTGCAGGTACGATACCACGCATTTCTGTGATAAACACTCGTTTTTGATCACAACTACCGTCTGTAACGACAGTTGCATCAATTTTCTTATCTGTATCTATAAATCTATAAAGTCTCATTTTTCAATTATGTTTTAATTATTTTCTTTTTTGTCGATTTCTCTTGTTATCTCTTCTTGCTATACGATCGCGATATTCACGCAAAAGACTCCAATCTTCATCTGTCTTAGGACCTCTTACACGGATCTCAGATACCTTCATTGACAACTCTTCATCAGAAAGTTTTGAATCTTTTTTAGCACGATCTATAGCTTCTTTAGTTGATTTAGATCCATATTTTTTCTCTTTCTCTTCTAGCGTCTCTTCTTTCTTACCACCATAACGTTGTCCAACGATACCTTTCTTTCGATTAGCTAGAGTGTCCTTGTAAACACCTGAACGTGCTTTCATTAGGGTACCATCTTCAGCTTTATCCCATTCAACTTGTTGTTCACGCCAATATACTACTGACTTCGTCAAATCATCATTTACTACTGTAACGCGATTCAATGAAATATAATCAATCGCACCATGTTCACGTTCAATAGGATCGATACTCTTCAATATATCTTGAGAAAATTGATATATCTGTCTTTGAGTATAGACTTCCCAATTATTTTGTTTTGCGAGTTTATCAAACTCTTGCCTTGTCATTTCCATAGACTTCCTAATTATTTTGTTTTACAAATTCTTTTTGATTTCACCCGTTTCATCGTAATATTTTAAATATTTACGAATCCTCGGTGGTAATACGTTAGGATAGACTTTTTGAATATTGTTTAGTATAGATAGAGCTTCTCTTACTATCAAAGCTGTGCAAATTGTAACTCTAAACCATTCAAAACCACCAATAGAAGCTCCAAGTATCTTATAACTACTCAAGTTATGGGCAACGATTAAAGCACATCCATAACAAATGACTTTAATTAAGATCTTTTCAAATCCTTCAATGCTGAAATCTTTTTTCTTGATATGGTGTAGAAATCCCATTAGAGTGTCAACAATCATCAAGACAACTAAGAATTTTAAAAATTCCCAGTCACCAAACACATACTTCTCAAACCAACCCACAAAAGGTGTTATCGGAATTGCGACTACTATTGGAATATAGAAGCTCATCACGTAATTTTTCACTCTATTATAAAAGTTATCGTACATATTTTCGAACTTTTGCTTAGTAACCGAATCATGTTTGAATATACTAAACAATCTCTAAAATTATATCCTACGAATTAATTTATGTGTACCTTATTTCTTTCCTTCTAATTTTGCAATCTCTTTCGCTTTGGGATCACGAGCTGTAGCATAAGCTCTCATTTGAACCTCTGTCATTTGGTGCTCACTAGAATTCTTTGACTTATCACCAAACTGATTGAAATTCTCACCCAATTTATTTACACGACTAACTAAACTACTTAATCTTTCAAGATCTTTTGATGATGCATCGTCTTGCCAATTATCACCATATTTATTCATGAGGTTTAAACGTTCTTTACTGATCTCTCCAATGATCTCATCTTTACGATCTTTGTATTGAGCAGCAGTTATTTGACGTTTCAAAGGAGTTTCTTTCTTTTCTTCAGAAGTTTCTTTTTTAGTTCCTTTAGGTTTTGGTCTCCAACCTTTCTCGGTCTTGATATAAAGTTTCCCACCATAAGTTTTTTCTGTACCAATAGGTTCAGCTTTACGTGCTTTTTCGATTACATCATTATTGACTGGCAATCCAACGATACCTTTGAAACGGTTTAATGCCGTATCAGCAAACACGACTTGTTTCGATTTCATAATTGAACCAAACTCTTCTTTTTCTAAGGGTTCAATTTGACATTCACGATAATAAACTACTGATTTAACTAAATCATTATCAACAACAATCGCACGATTCAAAGAAACAAAATCAGCGGCAGCGCATGATTTTGAAAATTCATCCATTGAATTTTGATTGTTGATGACTTCTTGATTGAATTTCAAGACTTGATCTGCAGTGAAGGTTTCATAACCATTCTTAGCTATAAAAGCATCGAATTCCTTTTTGGTAAACTCTTTTATCGTACCATTCATGATTCTAATGATTTTTAATTATCAAATTTTACTGTCATAAAGATCGTGGTCTTTTTTCAATCAACAACCAATTCTCCAAGATTATTTAACTCCAAGATACAAGTCAATAGTTCGTTGATCGTCTTTGATTCTCCTGATTCTGTCGTTCTGACTTTTAACGCTTTAGCTAGATGAATTATAGAAACCTTCATTTTCTCAAGATCATTGATTTGCTCTTTTGAAGAAGAAAGTTGTTGTTCTAAAGATAAGACCTTAAACTCAAGGTCTTTAATCACCTCGTCTTTGTCGATAGTATTTTCTGATTCACCTTCATTTGGGTTTTTCAACGGTTTCAATACTTTGTCACCAACAACAAGATAACTATCTTTTTTAGGAATTTTAGTCTCTACCACTTCTTTACCTAATTCTTCAGCCACTTCTTTTAAGACACTGATCGATCTCTTTCCTCTCACTTCATTTTTGACTAAATAGAGGTCTTTGAGATTTTTGACAATAGTCTTTCCTTCAATCGTGTTGATCACCGCTTTCTTTATTCCTTGTTGTTTTACGATCTCAACAACAGTGCCAGCGTTTTTCTCTCCATTCTCATCAATAAACTTTACAACTTTCCCAGCTTTAACAAAGTCCATAATTATATCGTATTTAAATTTTTAAAACGTTTTCTTACATGATGTATCTTACTTTTAATAGTACCTAAAGGTACTTCAAAAATCTTAGAAAGCTCTTCGTAAGTATAACCATTAGCATATCCTAATATGATCTTTCTGTCCCTAGGATTGAATGTATCAAGGATTCGAATGATTGCATCGTATTCTTCGTTTACTTCACTTTGTTGATCTGAATACAATTTATTCAACTCATTCATTACACCTTCTTCCTCTTGACTACAAGTATCTCGCTCTTTAGAAGAGTGTAGGAGGTTTAAAGCACTATTTTTAGCGATAGTAACCAACCAACTCCTCAAACCACCAGATCCTTCGTATACATATTTATCTTCGAATCTCAACGCTTTTACAAAAGTGTTTGAAACAATATCGTCTATATCTTCATCACTTAGGTCTTGATAATATCGTTTCTTCAAATAGTTTGTTAAAAGATTCCTGTAATCATTGAAATTCTTTTCAAGATCTTTCTTTATACTAAACCCCTCCATTTTCAAAATAAGTATGTTTGTTAATGTTATAAGCTAGTTAAAACTTATCAACGCTGGAATCAACCTATTCATATCATCACAATGCTTTACAACCAAATCTAACAATTTATCCATCTTCGATATGTCCCGTATAGAATGCAACTTTGTAACGATCCTGTTTTCAACCATCTCACAGATTATCCCATCTAATCTCATATTCTCGAGCTCATTTATTATCGTGAGTTTATATGATTCCCAAGATTCTTTCTGGTTTTTCCACTTCTCAACACCTTCTTCCATCTTCTTGATTTGAGAGTCATTATGATCTTTCATTTTCAAGAAAGTGATAAACCTTGTTTGCAGATATTTAGGAGTGTTATTCTTTAACTCTCTCTTGTGAAGTTTACTATAAGGAGCCCATTGTTCATAATACACGAATTTAGGTAGATTAAGCACGATATCATCACCACAAATACTTTTCACTTTATCTTCAAAGATCTTTTTCCATTCCCTTCTAGGAGGTAAATTAATCGTATTAGTCCGTGACCAATGATGTTCTCTCTTCATTCTCTCTATTTCATCTGGTTTATAATAGAAACGATCACCAAAATAAAATCTCAATTTATGAAGGATATGTCTTACCATGCATAACGATAAACCAGTATTTTTAGCGATACTAGCACATGATGAATATTCTATCTCACTGGCCCATAATGAACTACCTCTTACACCAGCTTCCTTTTTACATTCTTCAAATAAAGGACAGATTTTATGGCGAAAGTGAAAATCAATATAAAGCATCACTCTATAATCATAGTAATTAACCCGTAATGATTTGTCTTCTAACTTATGCGTCAATAGAAGATAATCAGGTAATCTCTTGATTGTAAAAGGATTGCAATCTTGCCATTCTTTTATCTCAAAGTGTTCATCCTTATATTCAAGGATGCCTTCTTCTAAAAATTCTTTGATGAAGTCTCTTATTACATGAACAGTACCTATCTTCGTATAGGCATGGATTATATTGACAAGATCTGTTAATGATGAATAATACTTGAAACCTTGTTTCTTTGTACCTGTGAAAGTGAAGAGAATCTCTAGGAGTCTTTCTCTCATTTCTTCTTTTCTATTAAATACTCGTACTTTCATTCTGTTTTAAATTTTGCGTAAAAAAACGAAGAATTTTTCAATCTACAAACTCTACATCGATTAACTGATACACAAAAAGAAAAGGCCTCACTCTTGAGGCCTTATTTCCTTAGTTTAACTAAAAACTCTCTAAAATTTAAAATGGAATGAAAATATTTAACAGAAAAGTTTCTTTTCTTAAAAGAGCTAATTAAAAGAACTAGAAACTCTATCTAACTACTTACATTCCCATGCTTTTGTTAGATGCTGTAAAAGTACAATCTTTTCATTTCACTTGCAACGTTTTTACGTTCAATAGGCACTTAACAATATCATTTTCTCTTAACTAATTGATTTCCACGATTTTCGCAATTCTTTCCCTATATCATATTACATATAATCTATATTTACTTTATTCCTATATTAAATAGGAGTGAGAAGAATGATTATTATTTATAATATTCTACTTTAAAACGTTATAAACATGTGATTATCAGCAACAAAAAAGGAGAAGAATCTCACGATCCCTCTCCTTCAAATTAAAATGTCTATAAAACAATTACCAGACCTTATCCTGATTGCGCCTTTTAAGCAGTTGTTGACAGTGGAAAGATATTAAAATAAATCCTTCTAACCAAATTATTCCTTAGAATAAAGTATCGATATAGAACTAGAATCACCATGTCGTATATAAATCCTGGCTAATTTGAATCCAGATTCATAAGTCCTGATACTTTTAGTTATTTTGACCCCTAAAAGGTTGTCACTGCTCGAAACAACAAACCTACTATAAGCTGGGCAGTCATAATCAGTTGTCATCATTGCTTCTTCAAGCCTTTTCATACAATAATAATAATTACCTCCTGCTTGTTTGATACTGATAACCGTTGATGTGACCTTCGAATCTTTTGTAGAGACTTCTAAATCTACTTCTATTTCTTGATCAAGAACGAAAGAATATGTGTATTCTTTTCGATTTTCCTGTGCCTCTTCCATCTTGACCTTGTTAGAAGGGAACATACTATCAATCGTTCTTTTGACTGTTGGTTCTGAAAATGGACTTTGTGACATCCTATCATAGACCATTTGCATCGCCAATTCATTTAAACTAAGCCATTTTGCATCTTGTGAAAACGCTAATAATGACCAAAATAAAACCAATGTTGTTAAAAATAACTTTTTCATGACTTTAAAATTTTTGTGTTTCTTTCTTTCCATAATTCTTACAAAGTACTCTCAATTGAGAGTAAAAGACTTTAGTCTTTCTTGTTTGGAACCAATTGATCAATTCTACACAAGAAGTAGACCAACGATACGTAGTCGAACTTGTCATCCTCCTGATTTCATTTTCTCTAGCTCTACCAAAATGCCAATACGTCACACTTACTTGATAGTAACCCGATTCTTTCTTTAAGATCGAAATATCGAAATTATTGTCACTCATTTTTTTTTGAATTCTTTTAAATTAATAGTTGCTACACAATTCCTTAAAGAAGTTCTATTTGTTTTACAAGCTCCAAATTAAATTCTTTCATTTCTCAGCTCCTTTCTTTGTTGCTCACAATAATCATGAGCTTTTTCAAATTCGACTATTGGACTATTTTCTGCATAAGGATTCCCTCTTAGAGGTTCGTAACCTGTCTCTTTGCATAGGTTATTATACCATTGCATCCTCTCTAATTGACCTTTTGTTTTATTTTCCATGATCTGTTTTATTTTTATGATTTTTCAAGAATAAATAACCGTCAATGATACTGTTAGCGACTTCTTCTTCAGAAGGGAATAAATCAGGAGATTTACTCAATGCTTCGTTAGCGTATCTCAATGAATCCTCAACTATAGCCATAAGTTCTGGATTCTTAATCATTAAAGAAGTCAACATATCTATCTGTGACTTAGGATCTCCAGCTAAATAGGAGGAAGCTCTTTCGTTATCACCAATTAACGCAATCACTTGAAGTGATTTGTTAGTCTCTTGTACTACTTCATCAATATTGATGAGCATTTTTTCAATTGCATTCATATTCTTATGTTTATTATTTTAAATCCCAACCATTTTCTTTGACCCATTCTTCTAAGATCTTTTGATCTTGTTTAGTAAATATGATCAATCCATCGTCATTGTTCTCATTAAATTGGTATATCATTGAATTGATATTAACACCATTTTCATTCTCATAGAATTCTTTCTCTTCAAAAGAGAAGAAATCATTTATTGCTCTTTTTAAATCTTCATCCATATTATTATTTCTTTTGATTATGTCATAAAGATCAGACCTTTATTTGATCAGAGCAACGGTTTGTGTGTTTATTTTCGTTTTCAATGTAATTATTTTTCTTCTGATGAGAAGATAAGGATAGTATAGAAGATTGCTGGTTACATTTCTAAACAAACAAAAACCAGCAAGCGATTCAAAAACACTTGCTGGTAGAATCTATTTTTAAGACAGTTGGTTGTTGACGTATTCAAACAACTTATATTGGATCATATAATCAATAGGAGAGTTCACATCGCCTTCTTTCTTTGGTTCTGGATAATCCTCAAGTCTAAGCCTAAGATTGATAAGGTCGATATCTTTTATCCTTTCTTTATCTTGATAAACCATCAAAGGCACTATTTCCCAATGAGAACCATCTTTATTGAATTTTTTAACCACTCTTTCCCAAAACTTCTTATTGTACCAAACACCACTTGCCATAGCAAGATTATAATAAGAAGTCTCTTTGACTTTGACCCACTTACCAAACAAAGGATAGTAAACCTTATCAGCTAGGAAGATCAAAGGATAATAAATTAATGAATACAAGAAGTTCTTGAATTTAGGAAGTTTGTTACCTGAAATCTTTTCATAGACTTTCCTAAATCCATAAGCAAAATACCAATTATTAGCACCTCTCTTCACTTTAATAGTGTTCTTGAAATGCTTATTACGGTCTTCTACACGATCCCAAGGTTTCAATTTATCTTCGTTGAAAGTAGGTACATATGTCCAAATGTGATGAAGTCGACTATAATAAGGATTATAAATCGTGTGATTGTTCTCAATTATAAAATACAAGACATTTATCAAGAACATCGAATCTTTCAAGACAGTTTTCTTAGAGAAAACAATAGGAGGTATAAGGTTCCAAACTTGATCTTGACTGATAAAAACACTGAAACAAGGATCTTCGTCTATACCTTCGATAGAAGAACTCCATCCACTATGGATCTTCAATGTATTCCAACTATCAATATCACTAGAAGAGATATCGTCTCTTACAAAAAAGCCTGGTTCAAAAATATTCACGATATTCCACTTCATCCTACAAGCGATATCTGCATTATGTACGAGCCTATATAGAGCATGTAAACAATTAGAATAGTTAGTTTGGGAATCACTCAATAGATAGTAAGTCATTAAATACGACAAATTGATCGTACCATCCCCTATTTCAACCCTCTTTGAATTGTTTCTCTCGTCAAAAGTCACTTTTGCTGCTGGTATCCATGTACCATTGTGATATGGATCTTTGTCTTTCGATAGGAAGTAATTGTCGAAAATCTCTTTGTGACCATAAAATTTCTCTGATATGTTCATAATTAAATGATTTATATTTAACATGTTATAAAGATAAGGAAGAAATTGTTTCACAACAACCTCTTCCCAAGAAACAATAATAAAATAAACTTACGTAATCATCGAACGTATCATTTACCCTTACTACACAAAACTAAGTACTAATAAACCCTAAACAAAATCTCTTGTTTTCACAAACAAAAGGATTTCTACTCTCGAATATGAATTTATCACGTTGCAAATATAGCTATTTTATTTTGATCTATGAGTCTTTTTTGTTTTGTTTTTCTTTCTTCTTTTTTGAATAGACTTTTGAAAGTGAAGATCTCTTGATTTAGATTTCTTGATTTCGAACCAGTCTCTTCTTTCTGTCCTTTGAAAAGGAAACTCTCCACTAACACCTGAAATCAGGAAACTCCTATCACATATATCACTAGGCTCATCGTAATAAAATGATGATTTAGTCCATGTATCTGCTTCTATGTCTACCATAATAATTATTTTATAAAATGTCTGTAGATACACAACACTATTAACTCGATAACTACTAAGATTATCGCCCAAAGGAAATATTTATCGATCTTTTTCATTTTCTTTCTTTGATTTTGAATCAATTAACTTTTTCTCCCATATCAAATAAATGATTAATAAACCCATTATAGGTAACCAAGGATCATCTTTACTAAATAGGATCATTATAACAATCACTATAATCGATAGGATCACTTGTAATGCGATCCCAAAACATTCTACTATTGACTTATTTGTTTTCATGTTTATACTTTTATAAAACGATCCATACCAGTGAAATCACTTCTCGGGTATGGATCTAAACTTAAAACCAATAACTATAACACTAAATCTAAAACACATCTAAAGATACTTGATTATTTCAACAATTGAAAACCCATAAAAAGAAATCTCTTATTTCTTCCAGGTTTACCTTTAAATTTTGCTTCCCCTGAAATGAGTGTATCAATATCACTATTAGTTACGTCGTGTTTAAAAACACATCCTTCAAAAGAGAAAGATTGACTCTTGAAACCATCTCTATCGTCTAATTCGACAACCTTATAAGTACAAGATTTACCTAGACGCCTCATTTCAGTGACTGTCATTATCTTCTTGTTCATACCAGATTCTCCTTGATTGATTTTAAATAATTGATTTGTCGTAAAATCAAATTACAACATTCACCTACATAGGCTTTCTTTTCTTTCTTGAAGATCTTGAGATATTTTTCGATATCGATAAGTTCCATCTCTCGATCAATGACCTGTTTATATTCTCCTAAACATTCCAAATCTTTCACTTCTTTAAATAAGTCATTCCTCTTTTCGACTAAAATCTGGAAGTTTTCAATTAATTGTTGTTTTGTAATCATACTAATATCTCTTTAGGTTTGTTGAACATTGTTTGATACGCTTTATTTAAGCTAGGGAATACTTTGATGAATTCCTTGTGAGAAACTAGGATTTTGTTAGTTAACTTCGTATAAACGATTTTACACCCGTTTCTTTCAAATCTTTTGATGATACGCTCTTTCTTCATGACTAAAATTTGTTTTGTTGTATGATGACAATTGATTCAATATCCTCTGAGACTCGTTTTAATTGTGATTGGACATCTTCTTTTATAATTTGATCAATCTTATTCAAAACAACTTGACTCAATAGATCGGTTTCTATTCTTTTCGAAGTATTACTAGTTCTAGTATAACAATATCGAAAATTGATCTCTCTTAAAAGAGAGTCAGTAGATACTTCATCTAATTTATCTTTTAAAGACGTTAACTGCTCTTTACGTTTAAAGAGCTCTTCTAACTTTCTCAACTCTTTTAATTCCATATGCTTATAGATTAATATTGTTTTCAATTGCGCAACAAGCTAAGATCCATGCTTGTTTATCAGATATAATTGCTACCAAACGATTATAAGGATTCATGGAACTATCAATAGTAGTCGCTACTTTAGAAGCGAATCCTTCTATTTTCTTGATCTTTTCCAAGAAAGAACCTAAATCGTTAAATGCGATCTCATAATACGAATGATTGTAAACTCTATCTGTATTGGATAAATTTTTGATCTCGTTAGCTAACTTAGAAGCTGCTTTATATTGCTCTGTACCTTTTGTGATCATGATTCTATGTATTTTTAATTATTGTTTCTTTCTTTTGTCAGTTCTAATGCTTTATTCATTATCATATCATTATAAGCCAAGAAATTTAGCAACTTTATTTGCTACACCTGTAGGAGTTGAGCAATTAGAAGCGTTTTCGATAGCATAATCTATACCATCTTGCCAATAGGTGATTTCGATTGTAATTTTATGCCCAGTGTAATAATAACGTACATTAGCATATTTGTCTCCTTTACGAATATCACCTGTGAAATGATTGTAGCTGTATCCATCAAGTCTACTTGTTATGGCTGCTTTAAGTTCTGCTTTAGTTGTAGGAGTAATAATATTTGCTTTCATGACTTTTAATTTTAATTGTTTCTTTTCTGATGATGTAAAGGTCTGAACAATATTTCGTCTGAGCAACTTTTTACAAAGAAAAAGTCTCACCAAATGAAAATAATTTCAAAACAGTGAGACTTTCAAATAGATCAATCTTCTTGACTAGGCTTGATCACAATTTCTTGTATAAAATTAGGAAAGTCTTTCCTTACGTCGTAACATGGACAACTCTTGATCCATTCAAATGGTTCAATGATACCATTGCCATTTGCATCAGGACTTAAATCCCTGTGACCACATACTTGAAAGATAGAAGGATATTTACCAGTAAGTTCTCCGACAAGTTCTTTAATTGCACTCTTTTGAGCTTCTGTACGTGTATCACATGCTTTTCCACTTTCATCAAGACCACCTTCATAACAAATACCTATAGATTTCGCATTGTAACCTTTTGCATGAGCTCCGATCTTTTCAAGAGGCCTGCATTCATGTACTTTACCATCTTTAGTAATGTAGAAGTGATATCCAATGTCGTTGAAACCTCTTGCTAAATGATCTCTTTTCAATCTTTCAACGGTATAATCCGTACTTTTCATTGTTGCTGAACAATGGATAACGATCATTTCTAATTCTCTCATTTGTTTTTCGCTTAAAAAAATCTACGGATTTCGAATTTTTCTTGGTCATCAAATGCTATCTCATTATCAAGCGATTAGGCTGCTTTTGCATATAAGGAGAAACACCTGATGACCAAGTTTCATTTATTGCTTCATAGCCTCTGTTACTTTGACTGGATCGTCCCATCCAGCTTTTGCATTCTCAAATGCCATATCTAACAACTTAGTAGAGGTGCACTCTTGTATCATTTCTCTCTTTGGCCACCAAAGATGAAAACAGATTTCACCAGTATCATCATGTCTAACTATCTGTAACTCAAAGTTTGGATCAAGTTTTTTGAATGCAGCTTTATATTTTTCCAACTCTTCTTCAGCCCATACAGTATTTTGTCCTTTAATAATAGGATCTGTAAGCTCTTCACTTGTAGTTTCGTTAGTGTTTAAAGTTTCTTCTTCTGAAACTGCCATAGTCCTCATCATCATGACACTAGCATCATTATTTTTCCAAGCTGGAGTATCAGGTAAGATCGTATCTGGTACAAAGCCCATCAACTTAGAAATATAACCGTAATCCACGTTTCTAAGCTGTTCGATTTCTTCGTTGATTTCTTCGAGAGTTCTTGTCGACATCGTTGAAATACCTGATTTTAAGTTGGTTTCAAGTGACTCTTTTTCAGTTAGAAGTTCTTTTAATCTCTCATCGTTCTTAATTACCTTAGGCAATACAAGGACTTTATATAGATCGCTCGCTTCTTTATCTGTTAAGATTGGAATCTCAATATTTGCAACGAATGTACGGTTGTTAGTCTCACAATAATCCATTAAATTCAAAAGTTGCTCTCTATTTGCAAAAGAAAATCTTGCTACTTTTGATACAACAGTTGCTGCCATAAAATTAAACTTTAAATTGTTAATAATTAATTATTTAAATTGTCTTACGAATACTTTTATCTCTGAGATCCTGATTATATTAGGATCTTTAATTACTACTTTACCATCTGATTCGAATGTATCGTAATCAACTAGGATCGTATCAAGGAAATCTTCAAACTCTCTAATTTGGTCTTCATTAAGACCTGATACTTTTACTTCTAATTCTAATTTCATAATTTTATCTATTTTCTTGGTCTAAAGATAAGACCTATTTTGTTTGTTTCCAACAAGTTATCAGTAAAATAAAGGATCCGATCTTCTCAGACAGGATCCTTTCAAATAAACAAATAACATTATGGAAAATATGTATTTTATTTAGAACAATCTTCAGCGATCTTTCGTAATCTCTCAAGTCGTTCTTTTACAGTCTCTTTTTTCTTGATTTCTGTGAAAGTAGCCTCTTCTACAGGCATTTCTCTCATTTCTTCTAGGAATTTTTGATTTAATTTAGCCAACGAAGTCCAATCATTACAAGCCCTGATCGCATCACCTGGTAACATGATCTTTTCTCTACCTAACACATTCTTATTGAACCCATTAAAGTCCTTATAATAAGATGATGCAAGTTGTGCGATCAATATTGCAGGATCGATATTACTCTTAGCTGCGACTATACCTACTACGATAGAATTGATAGGTAAGGTCCTCATCATTCTATCAATATTCTCTTGTCCATGTAAAGTAGCAGTGATATCGATCTTACCATCTACCGTGAGTTTCAGTTCGTTACCTTTGACTTCTTTTCTTGCTTGTTCCAATATATTTCGGATCTCTCTTGAGAAGATCATAGCTTTTTGCTCCTTCTTTTGTTCCATATAATATTGGTACTTTATATGAAGGTCTACTAGAATCTCATTGAGTATCTGTAATCTACCTGCTTCACTTGCGATCTTATATTGGTCACTTGATGCTAAGAAAGTAGCACGTCTAGCATCTATCTCTGCCTTATTTTTAGCGAAGAATCTCAGTAGGTCTTTCTGGCTTAGGAATACGTTGTTCCTTTCTTGCATTATCTTCCTAACATCCTCAATACCATTCATTTCACCAAATAATTGTACTACTTGGTTCCAATGGTCTGGAGGTAAGGTCACGTCTTTTTCACGTTTATATGCATCTATATAAGCTCTCTTTTTGTAGGCATATTCACGGATCAATGGTGCGAATCGTTCTTTTTTTATCTCATGAGCATCTCTTACATCCTCATCGCTACCACCTCTCACCTTGATCATTCCTTGAATGTTAATCTGCTTTAAATCAATCGTTTTCACTTCTCCATCAGCAGATTCAAACGTAAACCAACGATCTGGGCACTCATCAAGTCTTCTCCTGGCTGCCTCACTTAATAGGTATTTGTCTTGTACTTCTTGGGACATTTGGAGTACTGCATCAGGTGCTTCTTTCATGATCTCATCTATCTCTTTATTACTTAAATCCTTGAGAGTCATGTTGTATTTCTTTCTTACACCCTTTTTAAAATCGCTTTTTTTTCGTTGGATTCTCTCTTCACAAGTCTCCAGTGAGTCTACTAACTTCTCTTTTTCCATAATTTCTTTTCTTTGTTTCTTGTGTAAAGATAGGAGGGTTATGACATGATTCACAACCCTCCTCTTACTTATTATGTGCCTATTTTCACTTTTCTTCTTTCTTCTTGGTTAGAAGAATTAAAGGACCAAATGTCATTGCTAAAAGGACATCATCATATTCTGTTTGTTCTGGTTTGATTTCTTTCTTGTCAAGAAAGATTAAACCTATCGCCATCCAAAGCACTGAAAGACTTACTACAATTACAAACCCCATTTCTATACTCATGATTTCAATCCTCCTCTTGTTTTTTAATAATTTGCTCTTTTTTTGATTATGACCTAAAGGTCCGACCTTTATTTCAATGGAGCAACGATTTATAGGATTTTCTACGAATTAAATTCAAAACAGTCTGACCTATCTTTTTTGAATGGACAGTCTCTTTCATATTCACAACCCTTACAATTGTGATTACTCTTTTCAATTGGATCTTTTAAATCCTTCTTTGTGTAGGGTTGTTTGTTTTCATCTTCTAGTCTTGCCATAATTCTATGTTTTTAAATGTTATTAAGTCTTTTCTTTTTGATCTTGAAGAAGTTCACATTTCGATCTTACTATATTCTATGAACCTTTCTAAACCTTTATTTATCGTTTTGAGATTGTTTACTCTTCTCAAAAGATTCTTTGTCTTTTAATGCTCTTTTACAAGCTCTCTTTCTCATCTGAGAAGGACAATCACACTTTTCTCGATTGTACCAAATACAATAGTCGCATTGATGCATAAATTAATCCTCTTTTGTTTTCAATCCCTTTTATATATTATAATATATAAAAGGGATCTATGGAATTTAATACCAAATCTCGTTACCAACGATCAGTTTCTTTTGTTGATCAATCATTGTCTTTGTTTCTTCGATCCGTTGAAAGAAAAACGAAGGTCCTTTAGCTCCAACAGATTTTGACTTCGGTCTATCTATAACTAGATCTTTCTTCTTTTTAACTATCACCTTCCATAATATTATTTATTGTTTTATCTAAAGATCAAACTATTGATCCTTTTTACCAAGGATCTCTTCAACTTCTTGTGTATCAAGGATTTGAATAAGTGTTTCGCAATAAAAATAAACATCATCTATTGGTGTTGGTAAACCATCACGATTCTCTGGTATCATTTTACCAGACACTATTTTATCACTATTACCTGCATTTCGTTCGTATTTGAAAATTGCATCTGGTGAGATATAAACATTAAAATTACTATAACTATCTAATTCTGAGAGTCGTACAATTTTATAATATGCGAATGTTAAATCATATGATTTTCTTAACTCTCCTATAGTCATAACTTTCTCATTGTTGAAATACTCATCTAGGAATTCTTTGAATTTTCTCAATTCTCCTTTTGTCAGACAAGGAAATGAAGTCGTATTGTTCCCTATTCTTAGACTTAGTTTCAAATCTCTGTTAGACCCTGTATCTTCTCTTTCGACAAATACTTCGATCTTTCTATCCTCTTTAATCATCTTTGTTTCCATAATATATCTTATTTTATATAGGGTGTTTTCACACCCTACTAATTATTTTACTTCGTATGTCACAAATCCAACAATTGAACTGTCGTTTCTACCATTTATCACCACTTTCTTACATTCTACTATTAAATAATTATTGAATCCACCTTCTTTTATACAATACGATTGCCATGGATAACGATTGAAATCTTCAATCTTTCCATTGGAATATTCAATCATTTTCTCAGCTCTTTGGTTGAGAGCTTCTAATACACCTTCTTTTGTACTGAACATTTGTGAACCAATCCAATAGATCTCATTACCTCTGATTATCACTTCTCTGTAGACTTTCATATCGCTGTTTATTTTATCAATTATTATTTCTTTCTTTTGATATTGTAAAGATCCGACCTTATTTTCGTCTGAGCAACTTTTTACAAAGAAAAAAGTCCAGAAAAATTAATTCCTGGACTTTTTCCAACATCAAAAATACAAAGCTACGCATTCACATGGATAGTAAGTCTAAATTTACCAAAGGCCTGTCTGATCGTCAACTTTATACTTTTTTGAGGAGAGCCTTTCGTCGTCTTTACTGTTAGAGTTTTCGTCCGAACTGCTGTTCCAGTGTTTTTAGTCGTAGAAGAAGCACTTATCGTACCATTTCCAGTCCCTGTATAAGTCAACGAAATGTTTCCACCTATCGAATCTCCCCAAGCGATTGTTTTCGTAGCCATTACTATCTCCTTTCTTTTTTATTCAACCGTCCAATCTGTGTTAGAAACAACTCGTGCAGAAACAGCAGTTCCTTCCCAACTCAACTCGATTGTCTCAGGAGTCACTTTTAATGTAGGATCACCAGCGGCTTGTGTTAATGTACAAGTAGATTTTTGACCACCAGCAGCAGTACAAATGATCTGTTTAGACAACGAAGTTACAGTAGTATTCGCTGGTACACTGATTGTGATAGAAAAACTGAATTGTGCATTAGCACCTGGATCTCCAGCGATTGCTACATTGTTACTTGTCTCAACAGAGTTAGCTGTATACTTCGTAGGTAAGGAAATGTTGAGTGTACCTGTACCTAACGTAAAGTTCAACTTAGAAGAGTTACTTGTACCTGAGATTGTCACGTTGCCACCAGCTTTACCTGCAGACGCAGATGATTGCATTGTGATGAATTCTGGTTTACCAGCCTGGTTTACTGTCTTAGGGATATCTTCGACACCTGCTGCTTTAAACGTTGCTATTCCAGTCCTCGCTGTACGTCCTGTATGTGGAGTTGATGTACTAAAATCTACTGTCCCATTACCTGAACCAGATGTCGGGTCAATGGTTAGCCAATTGGGTTTTGCCATGATTATAATTTTTAAATTAATTATTCTACTTTCCAATCTACGTTGGAACGAACTTCAACACTTACAATAGGATCGTCCATTGTGATCCAAACCGGACCTGCTGGAACAACATGTAAATAAGGTTCTTCTTTACTGTTGTCGACAGCAGGAGGAGTTCGAGATGGACCTACATAAACGTCTCCGATTTGTCCATAAACACTAGGGATTAAGGAGTTCTTTGTTTCCATCTTTCTCAATATTTGCGATAAAAATAGACAAAAAAAAAACAAAATCAACGAGATTGAAACAATTAAATTTCACTAACTTCAAATAATAAAGGAAGATCGTCAAGTTTTGCAATGACACAAGGCTCTTTGTCGTTGTCATTATCGTTACAATTTGCAAAGATAACACGACAACCTTCCTTAAAGATTCTAAAGGTCAAGACGTGATGTTTTGTTTCAATCGCTTGAAAACGATTATCAACTCCACATTCTTGTGTCAAACGTTGATAAGAAGTCTCATTGAGGTTCAAACCAACATAAAAGATTATAATCTCTTCTCTTTTTGAAGATTCTAAGAAGTTGACAATTTTAGTCGCTTCCATTGAAGTGAAATTCTTTGTATTCACTTCGTCGTTTAATGTGATACATGCACATTTACTTAGTAAGATCTTATAGATCTCATCTCTTTTTTTCTTAATTTCTTCGTTTGTCATGATTAAAAATAATTGTTGAAGATAGAGGAGCACTAAAAGCAATATTTCTTTCGTTGTTGATTTGATCGTCTCGTTCTATGATAAAAAATCGATTATATTTTTCGTCAATCTCATAGTAATATGATTGATCGTAACTAAATGCAGAATGACCTTCAATTTGAACTATAATTTCAGTCCTTTTAATAATTATTCTTATCATCTTTCAATTAACTTTCTTAATATTATCTAGTTCCCAACTATCACCCTTTTTTACCCAAAGACATTCTACAGAAAAATCTTTTTTATTGTTTGCAGGATCTATAGCTGCTATAAATTGACGATTCTTCATTGTCTCTACCAAAGTGTCTTTACTGAAAAGTAAGTATTCCTCTTTACTGATCTCAACAAAGTGTGTACTTAAATTACAAAAAAGAGGAATAGAACCACATCTTTCATGAAATGCACATTCACTACAACCATGGAATTTTGATTGTACTTCTTTATAGAAACAACCATTTACCTCAAAAACTTCCCCAATCATGACTTTATGATATAAATAGGTTCAATACAATCAGTGCAAGTACTGATCCAAAATTTAGGATCTATCTTTCTCCCCTTTTTCACAATGATCATATCATCATTATGAATACATTCGTTAATCAGGTCTAATACATCTTGACTAAAATCTTCTTTCACACGAGATTTATTAACCAGACCAAATTTACAATATCCTAGTTTATAAATCTCACAATCATTAGAACATCCTATAGGATGTGGTGAGTCTAATTTCTTTAATTCGTATTCCATATTATTTTAATTTAAACCATTTACTTCTGTTAGTCTTAGCAAAAAGCCTTTTTTCGATCATCTTCATAGCTAATTCATCATTCTTCGAAATTGGGCGTTTCCACTTGTTTTTATACTTCCACCAATCAATAAGCTCACCTATTATTTTTTCATAAGATAAGCCTTCTTTCGGTTTTAAACCTTCTTTTTGACACCTTCCAACTAACATAAGATAGAAAGCATCTTCTTGATCTTGTTCTTCTAATAAACACTTCCTCAACTTTTTTAAAATTGGAAGGTATTCTAGATAATTAGGACGATCAATCCTACTATTGAGATAAAATTCAATATCATCAAGATTGAGTTGATCGTAATTAATGACCGTCGATTCATCTCTACTAAATTTAAAAAATAAACTGTTCTTTCTTTCGTGACTACCATTCCAATCCCATCGAGGATCGTCTGGAATATATCTAATTCCTAATTGTTCTCTCTTTTCTTCTATTCGTTTATGTTCTTTCCAATATATATCGTTAATGAATGTCTTGTAGACCATATATACACCTTCACCTGGAAAAGTTGGAAGACTCCATTCAGAATAAGATCTCAAGAATCTATTCTCATACAACCTTTCTTTAGCAGGTTTCCAATCTTCGACACTTTCGTTTCAATTGTAGTTCCATGTGTATAATTTAATTTGACCTTTTACTATATTTTAATAACTTCCTCCAAAAGAACTCATCGTGACTCAATCTAAACACTTCTGGATTCAAGAGCAACTCTCCATCTGTAGATGTGTAGAGTTCGTCGTTTAAATAAAAGTCCACTTTACTACCAAAATGATAAAATTCCAACTTATACGTAAGGTTATTTCCACGAAGAGATTTACTCTTTTTTATAAGAGTGCATTGGCTCTTCCACCAAAGATCGTAATCTTCTTTTATATTCCAATTTGTCAACTTTGCCATGATATTGTTTCTTTAATTATACCATAAAGGTCCGACCTTTATTTCAATGGAGCAACTTTTTACAAGATTTTCTTCTTGGATAGGCAAGTTTTTCTAGTTCAGTAGTATTTATCTTTGTAGATATGTGTTTTTCAATCCTATAATAACCCCTTGATTCTCTAGAGATGAAGCCAGCACACATCAACCATCTTATTAATTTCCTGATTGTTGACTCTCTTAACGAAGGGATCATATAATATAGATCAGGTACTTCGAAATGAATACCGATCCTTTCATTCATCCATTTCCTAAGGATATCAAATCCACTTGTTTCATTTTTACAAACTCTTCCCATAATTTCGTTTATTTAAAGGAGATTCCTGCAATCTTGTCAAATTAAAACCTATCATATTACCACAAGAAGGACATCTAAAACCATAATCAGTAGAAATCATTCTACCGTTGTAAGAACACATACAACAATAAGGTTTCCAACCATCATACCAAGTTCCATCCTTTACTTCTTTTAATCTTCTCAATTTTTCTTCTTGAGATAGTTTTACATTCTCTTCTACTGTTTCCATAATTTCTTTTTCATTTCAATATAAATTAGCAGTAAAATTAACTAGAGACTTCGTCAACAGCATCTGTGACGTCGTGAAGCCTATCTAGATCTAATTCAAACTTTTTTCATATATTTACGAATTTAAAATCAAATCTTCTATCAATGTCTTTGAGACTACACGTACTACACTATCCAACCTGAAACACCAATCATCCATAATTTTTTTAGCTCTTTCACCAGCATGACCATTATCATATGCCTCTACTAATATACTTCTCTTATAGGATTTTATCTTACCATTTGATGTTTCATCGAAATAATTACAATCACACTTGAAGAAAAATTTCTCTTTCCTTGTTTCTTCATTTAACAAGTACAAACCATCAATCTTTAAAAGATCTATAGGAAGTATATCAATATTGTTAGTTGTCAAATTGATACCCCATTTTGTAGCAAGAGCTTCAGCTTCTGTATAATTGACAGCTTCGATCAATACATGTCTGTGATAATTTTTCATTTTACCAGGACGAGGATCTTCTTCATCTTCGTCCCAATAATTTATTGTACAATCAAAATACATTATACTAACTCCTCTTCTATTTCATTAATACATTCGTAAGTTTCAATTCCCATCTCTTTTATATCTCTTTCTTTTGATGTTGTAAAGATCCGACTAAATATTTAGTCGGACCAACAGTTAATGACAACATTTTTTCAAAAAAGATATATTTTTCTTTGCAAGTTCAATCTGTTTATCTGTCATACTAAGCTCAAAGTAATCTTTTGGAGTAGGATATCTTACAAATGGATCATTTTCAAGATCTAAATCATTGATCGCAGCTAAAATAGGATAACAACTATCAGTTGATCTCATATTCGAGAATCCTTTGTACATAAGAAACTCTCGACAATCACTCATACCTAAGCAATGATAGTTCTTTTTATAGATCAAAGGATACTTTTGTAACTCATATACCATTATAATACGTGCGATATCGATATCACTATCCTTTTTCTTTATACCATATACATAAGGTATCGTCTTCTTCGATAAACCAATTGTCGTGATTTCTTTAAACGTAGACATGGCAAACAACAATGATTTGTACTCTGAAACTGTCTGAGCTTGAGGACAAGCAAAGATACCTACACCTTCCATATTAGTTTTTTTCATCTTATTGATGAACCAAACTAGGTTTGAAACTGTTATACTTGAGTTATACAACTCATCTGTTGGAATCACTTCATTAGGAAGGATCTCCTGTGTTAACTCGAATAACTCCTCTTTTTGAATGATTTCACCTTCATCTCCAGCACCGTTGTCAAGTATCAAGAATCTACCTTGTTCTTTTGCCTTTTTAGTGTACTCACGATATTCTGGATATTTTTTATACAATTGTGCTAAGATGTAGAAATTGTTGTCTCCTAATTCGCTCAATTCTAGGTAATTAAGAGGCGGTGTTACAAATACTTCCATATCAAACTATTTTTAAATTTTCATAATTGTCAATCAAAAATAAAATAAGTTCATCTAAACCAAGTTTTCTCTCCTGAAGTTCAACTTGTGTAAACGACAACAACTTATCTTTGTCAGCATTTCTTTTATCAAAACGTTCTCTTCTCTCTGTTGTCGTTGAATTTAGAAGGATCCTATCAATATTGATCATATACGGACCAAAAAATTTTTCAAAAGCTAAAAATAAACTTTTCTGTCTGATCCCCACGATATATACTGTATCTATCTCTGGATTAGATTCTAATTTTTTAATGATAAAATTAAATATCGTTTGATCTAATGATTCTTGAAAGATCCTCTCTTCTTGCTTTTTCAAGATCCTTACTACTTCACCAATCTCAAATACGAAGGTTTTTTGATTGAGCTTTTGAGAAGTTAGATGTTTGATTAAATTGTCAACGTAAGTTGACTTACCAGAACAAACCCTACCGAATACGTAAGTCACATTCTTGATATTAGAAGGAAATTTTAACTTTTCTTCTTTCTTGTATTCAATATCGTCGTCACAATAACATTCTCCATCTTCAAGAGAGACTAAAGCATAATTTTCATCATCTTCACTGACTTTCACACTATCAGCATGAAAAACGAACATCAAATCTTTAGCGATCATTTCGCAAGACATCTTGCGAAAATCCAATACATTGAGTTCTTCTTGATAATATTTCGAGTGTAAATATTCGATCACTTCTCTTTTCAATAGAATGAATTCCTTATCTCTATTGTCATGTTTCACAGAGACTCTTACTTCGATATGAAACATATGTCTATGAGGGAACTCCAAGAACTTCATCGGCAAACCATGTTTCTCGCTTGCATCTGAATAATAATGCATCCCTTCTACACTCAACTTAACACCTATAATTGTTTTCATGTTTTTAATTTTTAAATATAAAATCCTGGATATGACTTTTCTCTTCTTCGATAGAGATCTTAGGAAATTCTTCTTTCTTCAGAAGAAGTTTACGCATTCTTATACTACGTATTGACCGAAACAATTCTTTAGGATTCATATCGTTAATATCGGTAATCGAATGTTCTCCTAGCTCTTGAAGAGCTTCTTCAATTGTTTCCAATGCTTCTTGTTCGTTACTATTTACATAGTCTTCGATAAACTCACGTAACGAAAGGCTTTTAATCTTTTTAATTTCCATAATCTTAATAAGTTATTTTGAATCTGTTTTTAGCTCTTTCTTTCGAAATACCATACATCTTACAATAATCTTTCTTTTTCTTTTGAAGGATCGGGAATGAACCTTCTACAAGAACTTTTCCATCAAGTAATAATTTCCCGATCTTCTCTCCTCGAATGTTTGGATCTTTCTTCTTTATCGGAAGATCCCATTGATTCTTGTGGTATACGAATCTCTTTAACTCTTCTTCCATCGTTTCGAATTTTTGTGATCATAAATTGTATCTCTCCTATTTTCAAATTTTCTATATTAAACATTTATTTCTTTGATATAAAGATAGCTCTAATTTTACAAAGATACAAACATTGTATCTAAAATTAGAGCTACCACTGATTAATAATGAACCTATTTAAATACTACATTTTCCACCCATACATGCAGTAGCTACATCACTACCTGCGTCTCTAATCTCATGTTCCCATCTAACAGATTGCCACTCGATTGACTTTTTGTTTTTAATTTTTTGCCAAGTGTGGAAAATATTCACATGCTTTAAACAGTTAGCACATAACTGTTCGTTCCCACTGAAATAATTGATGGCAAATTTTTTAAATCTTCTTACCCAATCTTTTCTCATATCGACTTTATGCTGTAAATAAGAAGAAATAGCGTTTACATCGCTTATATGAATACCATCTATATTCACTAGGAGTTTACCATTCTCAAGATGTTTCTTGATAAATGCCAAGAGATACTCATCTGAAAACACCAAGAGATTATCTGCACGTCCTTGTGCTGCGTTACATGCAGTCCATATATCTCCAAATACTTGCAATCCATCCACAATCAAACCAGATGAAAGAATAGCACCTTGACCATAAGTCTCAGCTAATTCTTTTTCGTTTAAATAGGAAGTATATGGTGCTTGTGGATAATCTAAATCACCGCTCTCTGGTAAGAAACTCAAACCACAGAATCCTTTCTTGTGATCCCATATCCAATCAGCGACTTTCTCCCATTCGTCATCCTTAACAGAGACAGTGCAACTTACATTCATACGGATCTTAGGATTCTTTTTCGTAGAAGGATGATCCCAATTTGTACCATTCTCTATCCAATTCATTTTAGTGGAATAGATTCTTTTTAAGAAATCTATTGTAGAGAAATCTACTCGTACCATTGTATTCTCATCTAGTTCCACAGGAAAAGAAAGTACGCTTTCACCCTTGGGATTCCAGAATGATTTAGAAATTATTTCTGGATGAACCTTTTGAATCTCTTGAAAAGCTTGTTCATTGTTGTTTGCTTGTATATTCCTGATATATTTCCGGAAATGATAGGCATGTATACCAGATCCACAACCAAGTAATTGTGATGCATTGCCAGATGGTTTTATGACAGTTGTCCTAGCTGCTGGATTGATTCCAATGATATCCGCTACTAATTGATTAGTTTTCTTAACTATTTCTGCACCATTTCTCTGAATAGTCTCGTTAAATAATATCGTAGGATTGTCTGCCATTCCTGTAATACCAACTCCAATCAAAGCATCTCTCTCAGCGATCTTCTTAGAAGTATTTGTCAAAACAGGGAAATCTGTATATGCTGCCTGAAATGTGCCTAATATAGCTGCTGCTTCACACGCTTTATAAAACTCTTCCTCTGTTTTAATACGTGCACCATTAATTTCACAAAGATTACAATAACCCCAACCATATTCAATACTTCCATCTTCGTTCTCATATTTAGGGATCATCGATACCTCGCAATTGTGAACAACTACTCCTTCACTGTATAAGTAATTTTCTTCGCCTTTTGTGATAATTATGAAATTATGTTCTGGAGCTTCTACCGATATATCAAAGACTTCTTTTTCTTCTGTTAATGAAATAATATCAATTACACTAACATCGTCTTTTAAATAAGATTTATCTTCGATTGACTTTTCTACAATCTCTCTATGATCTATATGCTCTTGATATTCTTCAATCCCTAAAACAATCTTTTTAAATTTAGACCAGGAACCATCGAATCTATTCTTTGAAAAATTCAAAGGAAAACGAGAATCTAATTCTATGCAATTCTTGCGAGTCAAAAGTAAACCCGAAGAAAGCACCTTCTTTCCTATCTCAATCAAATCCTTATTAGATAATCCCTTGAAATTATTATTTTTTTCAAGAGTTCCATTGATAGAACTGTTCAACTTCCTTCTTACTCTTTCTTCTTCTGTGAGTTTTTCAATTTGATTAGGATTATTGATTCCTTTACGTCTCTCAGAAGTCTTATTTAAATGATCTTCTCTTGATAAAAGTTGAAGATTATCAATGAAATCTCCTCCATCATCATCGATATGATCGATTTCATAACCCTCTGGTTTTTGTCCATTCAAAAATTCCCATAACATTCTGTATTGTCTTGCGTGTCCATCTGAAAAACTATTGATCGTCCTGTATTTGACACTTTTTGTCGTAAAGAATTTTGACAACGTCAATCCTAGACTATCTTTCGCTTCAACCCACCTTCCATCTTTAGTTAAAAGGTTGTGATCTTCTGTACATTCAAAACTACTTCCGTTAGAAAGAATTACTTTTATTGTTTTCTTGAAACCTCTTGAAAAAGCAATACCATTTGTGATCTTTATTTTTCCACTTTTGCTTTTATAAAAAAGTGGAAAAGGTTCATCTTCTTCTGAAAGCTCTTTTATACTTACAGCGTTTCTCCCGTCTGCTACAGCAACTAAAGTGTCTCCACTGAAACAACAAGGATTAAGCACTTGATCAGGATGAGAAAGGAAGATTATACCTGGCTCACCATATTCTTTAACATATTTCATGATCTTCAAATATTCCTCCTTTGGAGTGTCTTCAAAAATCACAGCAGAGTTATTACATCGACATAACTCAGGATACATCTGAAACCAATTCCCAGTCTTACAAGAGAGCATTTCAATATCATCGATATCAAACAAAGCAATCATTGCACTTCTTCTAATGCCACCACTAATTACTGCATCAGCTATAATACATGTAATATAATGCAACTCAAAAGGTCTTAACTTTCTATTGTTTACTTTATCTAAGATTGTTTTGATTTTAGAGTGACACACTTTTAATGGTTCTGGACCTGGTGCTTTAAAACCACCAGATATAAACGAACCTTCTGGTCTTATCTGTGAATAATCAAATTCAATGACAGGAAGGTTGTAGTAATAGTGTTCGATTAACATACCAACTGATCGTGCCCATCCTTCAATAGAATCAGGTATTTCAAACACAACTTTTTTAGAAGAGTCTACACCTTTCATTACCGGAAGTTGTTCTGTGTGTACCTTTTGAACGGAATAACCAGTACCTTCTCCACTTAACAAAGACTCCATACACTCTTCAAAGAAAGCAACCCTATTTAAATAGGAAGACGTGCAATTGTATAATCTCAGATGATTTTTTAGAAGTTGTTCACCTCCATATTGAAGAGCTCTTTGAGAACCAAGTATCAATCTGTTTTCATATGCTGACCAAGCAGTATTGAATACTTTCAAAAAAGCCTCTCTTTTTTCTTCTGTAATCTTATTTTCAAAGAAAGACCAATGCATTTGCATAACTCTAGAAATAGACTCCTCCCAAGATTCTTTAGTACCATCCTCTTTTACACGAGAATATTTACTATAAAAGATGTAGTCACTGATTATATTGCGACTATCAACTCGTTCTTCTTCTAACATAAAACTAATCTTTTGGTAAAATTAAACATATCGGCACAGCAGGCCAAGATAACACAAGTGCTAAATTGTCTTTCTGTGCTAAATTATATCTATCAATAATAGCATTAAAGATACTTCTTTTTATGTATAATTCCATAGGCTTAGGTTTGTAATTCTTATCTTTTTGAAGAGATAATTTTTGAATCTGCATATATATTGAAAGAGCTTCTTCACAAGGAAGAATAGGTTCTAATTCTTCGATCTTATTAGCATTTACTAAAGTAACTCTAACTTGTTTGTATTCTACCCTAAGAAATTTCTCCTTGGGGATTGGAATGTATAATTTTGCTTTCTTCTGTTTCATAAATCTATATTAAAAAGAACGGAATAAAACATGAAGTAAAACACATGGACCTTCGATTTTAAATAATCTACCATCTATTGTTGAATAAAGAAGATTATTTAAACTAATAATTAATTGACCTTTCTTAATTATCATTTGTTTACCTGTATGAAAATTTCTTACCTCACAATTTCGTGACATTATATAACCACGACAATCAACCTCGTTTTTATTCTTTTTCATATTCATAATTTGATTTATTTTATTGTTATACAATTCATTATACTCTTCTCTTGTCAACTGACGTGCATTATCTGGCATTATATCTTTAAAAACATCCGGAATATCACCTTGGTGCCAACAATTGTTAGACGTAAGAAGTATCTTTTTATTTCCTTCTGTTTTCTCAAAATACAACCGTCTACCTCCACAACCCAAACCCCAACCAGTACCAACTTTTTTCACTTCTTCTCCTAATATCCAACTAGAACCGTCTACTCGAATCCATCGAGGATTATCTTTATTTTCATTGTAAAGATTTTGCCAAAAAGAACAATAATAACACCAATCATTCTTTTCCATTATATCACGAATAGGACAATTCATGTATTCAGTAGGATCTACGTTCTCTTCGCTTCCACATTTTAAGCAAACTTTCTTTTCCATAACTTTATTCGTTTATATATAACAATATATTAGTTCTTTTCTTGCTCTTGTTATAGCGACAAATCGTAAACATCTTTCTGCATATAATGCTCTTTCTGTTTTAGCATGTTCACTTGGAATAAGGTCTTGATTTAAGAAAAATACACGATCTGCTTCCAAGCCTTTACTTTTGTGACAAGTACAAAGAACAATACCTTTGACATCTTCTACAAAGATTTCGTTTACAGTTGATTTTAACTCTTCTATACTACCTAGAAAACGATTATAGAGTATATGTAAGATCTTACACTTCTCTTCTAAAGCTATGTAGCTAGGGTTATTCACTGCTGCTGCCCTAGTTATACCTTTTTCCATTAACTTTTTGAGTTTCTCATCTAAAAGATCGTCAAGTTCAGCAATGTTTGTTATTTTCCCTAAAAGAGACTGAAGAGCTTCTCCTAAATCCTTACCTTTGATCGTAGCTTTCTTTTTTGCTTCTAAAAATTTCAAGAAGGCTTCAACAAGAGGGATATTGTTTCTACATAGAACAAAATCACCACTTTCTGCTTCTAGTAGTTTACCTTCTCTTACAACACCATCAATAGCGTTTGGTGAAAATTGTATGTCGTTAGGAAAGACTTTTTGAGCCTCTTTGACAATATTCTTAGCACATCTATATGTGACACTTAATGGTAAGGTTGTCGTATTAGGAAGGTTTTGAAAATAACTGAAATTATCTACACTTGCTCCTTGAAAAGCATAGATTGCTTGAGAAAAGTCACCTACTATCATAAAACGACCTCTTGGTTTTAAGAGTCTCAATGCAAATTCTCTTTGTAAGACGTTCAAATCTTGACCTTCATCAAGAAATAACACGTCATATTTTGGTAGATTTAAAGGGTCTATTAATTTGTAGACGAGATATAACATATCAGTGAAATCTAAGACAAACTCTCCACCAGAAGAAATTTTCCTAGCATTTTTCATCCATTCCTTTTCAATATCAATAATATCTTGAATCATTCTTTCTTTAAATTCAATCTCTTTCTCTAAACAAATCATAGGAATAGAAGATTCGTAATCGTCAAATAAATTAACCCTTATTTGATTCCAAATCTCTTGAAGGTTAAACAAATATTTTTGACGTTGATTCGCTGGGATTTCATCTTCAATCTTCAAGATCTTTATCCCAATACTGAAAGTCTTGTTTTCACTTATTTTTGGTTTAAAATTGAAATTTTTTAATAAGATCTTGAAACCTTTACTGTGAAAAGTAGATGTTTCAAAATGTTCTGGCACTTTAGCCTTTAATTCTTCAGCAATACTCTTGTTAAATGCCATAAAGATGGATCTTCTCATTGGAGAAGTCCTTTTAGCACATTCAACCATCACTGTCGTCTTACTTCCTCCTGCAGTCGCCTTAACAAATATATTTGACCTAGAATTCTCATAAGTATCAAATATATTCTTTTGCAACTCACTCCATTCTTTTCTTACCATATTTTACGAATTTATAAAGTTTTCCACAACCAAATTGATTTACATGTTTTGTCCCAAATAAAAGCATGAGATCCGTCTTCCTTACCTAAAAGATCAAACCAAGCCCTTGCCTCACTTAAAGTTTTTGCTTCTATAATGTTTCTGGGATGTTGATTTAAAAAAACCTGTATATATTTATTTAATGTAACAGATCTCGAATGAAGACTAAAACTCGGCAAATTACAAACTAACCAACCAACTGTGTATCTATACTGTCCCATATTTATCTTCTTTGAATACCTTGAACCCCTTATAATCTGAAAGAATATCAGCAACATGATTACCATATACGATAGGATCGTTAATATTTTTTTGATGTCCTCTGATCCATTTGAAACGAACTGCAAGATGTTTATGCTCATCTAATTCCTTGGAAAATTCTTTCCACAGATCCAAATTCGAACAATCAGAGAAATCACCTGTTTTCCAATCGAAAACATGATTTTTGATAAAGTTGACTACGTTTTCTCGATCTATATAAAAGGTAGCATTACATCTGACATTTTTCTTGATTGCTCTTAATGCCATTAAAATAGCATATATTTCTCTTCTTTCGATTGTTGTATTAGAATAACCCCAATCTTCCCTTAAGAAGTATTCTTTGTCTTTAAACTTAATATAAGCTCCACTTCCACCTTGTCTTGTTTTCCAATAACAAGACCCATCTGTCCATATTTCAAGTTTATATCTTTCCATAATTATTTTTAACACTTATAAAGATACAACGTTTGTATCTATTATCCAACTATCTGGGACGATAACTATTGATCAAAGCAAGTGAAAAATCATCTTCTATCCCCCTATTTACTATATCTGTTACACTTTTCTTCTCCTTCAAAAATTCCCATGATTTTTCATCTATTGTTTCTCTACTTAACAGGTAATAAATATTTATAGATGATCTTTGACCATCTCTTTCCAACCTGCTCACAGCTTGACTAAGATCAGTGGATTTATTAGGAAGTTCGATTATCATTGCATTGGAGCAAACTTCTTGTAATCCATCCACTCCTGTTCCAATACACTGGATATTAGCAAATAAAATCTGAATCTTTGGATCGGTCTTAAAACTTTCTAAAATTTCATCTCTTTTCTTTGACAATGTTTCACCTGTAATTAATCGACTGTTAGAAAACTTCTTATGTAATTCTTTTAATGGTTCTTTCAAACAGCCAAAAACAACGACTTTTTCATCTTCATTACTCTCACACCAATCTTTAATAAAAGAAATTATATCTTTCGTTTTCCCTTCTATTGATAATTTCTTTAATAAATTTAATTTTACCAAATGCTCTGCTCTAAGAGCAGCATCTACTTTCTCTTCATCGGCTAAAGATAAAAATTCTATTAAATCTTTTTCAGCTTCTCTATATATCTTTTTATTGTTGATATTACATTCTATCAACTCGTCATTAATAGGAGGTAATTCAAGTAAAACATCTCTTTTTTCTTTTCTGAAATAACAATAATGAGTTAATATATCATTGAGTTCTTTCATATTACAAGCGTCTTTAGTATTCCAACCAAATTGGGTGTATTTTGCATTACAATATCTAAGACGGTAATAATTTTCATCAGGAAAAATTTCCTTGAAACGATCGATTACTTTCAATATATTGATAAGTTCTTCAGGTCTATTCAATATCAATGTACCACTTAATCCAAGTATTGTAGGGATGTGTTTCGCTATCTTCACAAAAGCCTTACTTCTTAAAGCCTTATCATTCTTTAAAAAATGAATCTCATCACCTACCATCAATTGAAACTTGATCTTTAAAAGTTCTTGAAATTTGATCTTTAAATCACCTGTTTCTTTATCTTTATTACCAAGTATATCGTAATTAATAACATACACATCAGAATCAATATCTATTTCTTTATTAGTGCTATTAATAATAGTTACCTTCCGGTTTGGATTACATCTAGACCATTCTCTCTTCCAACCACTTTTCACGCTAGAAGGGCATACGATCAAAGCAGGAAACGTATCAAGAAATTCGCAATAACAAATAGTGATAGTTGTTTTCCCTGTTCCACAATCTGACCCATTAATACAGTTGCCATGATTCATCATATAATACAAAGCGTCAATTTGATAGTTCCTTGGTACTCTCTTCAACTGTAATTCAGGTAACAAATCTTCTATATCCCTTTTAGAAATTACTTCGTCAATAGGTTTCTTTTTAATCTCACATTCTCTTTCTAAAGTAAATCCATTGACTTCTTCAAATCCATATTTTTTCAAAAAAGTCATTACAAGAGTTAGATTGATAAGATCAACCTCCAAATACCACTCTTTATTAGCTGTATTATATTTAGCTTTCAACTCTTTTCTCATAATATCAACTAGGGTTCGATTGTAGTCGAACCCTATATAATAATATCCCTTACTCTTGTAATAGTATCTTTTCATATCTTTTATTTGAGGTATATAATAATATCCCTTACTTCTCGTTTTTTCTCATCGAAAATAAATTGACGACCAGTAACCTTTCTCAATCTACTTTTGCCGTTATTCTGAAATACGATCTCATCACCTACTGAAGGTATTAATAGATCTTCTTTTCTAACCAACGTTTTATTGATCTCTTCAATATTTTCAATGTCTTTATAAACTACTCCAATCATAATCCATTTATTTTAAATTATCCAACAAACCTTCAAAACCATCCTTTGTAAAGATAGGAATCTTTAATTCTTGAGCTCTCTGCATCTTAGATGATGTACCAGACAAATCTTTTACAACCAAATGAGTTGTATTGCCAGAAACTCCACTTGCTACTTTATGACCAAGATTAATCAATCTTTGCTCTAATTCTTTATCTCGGAAACCTGTGAAACATACATTCATTTGTTGATCAGCAGGAACGATTTTCACTAAACTCCTAAAATAAGCTATATTGATAGAATCAGGTTCAAGATCCCTAAACACCTCTATCCCATTGTTGAAAACTTTAGCTGTTTTCTCTGCCACTCCTTTTATGCATAACAAATGTTCGATAGGTACTGGCTCAAGATCCTTAACGCAATTCAAAGCTGTATCTGACATATTATCTAAGATCATTTGACATGTCTTTTCAGCCATCACCCCATTGAAAACATTGTTAGCCGTCAATAACTTCGCAAAACCAACACCTTTGGTTTTATAACCATCAAACTGAGAACTTAATTTCTCAGCTAAAGAGATACCAATACCTTCGATTTGTATCATTTCTTCTTTACTCAAAGAAAGGATAGATCGTTTCGTAGTATATCCTGCCTCATAAAACTTGGTGATCGTTGGTTCTCTGAATTCTTCAGTACCAAGCACTGAAAAGAAAAAGACAAGTTCTGCAATTTTAGAAGCGTAACACGCTTCGTTTGTACAGATTAATTCTGTGAAAGTCTCATCCCATTTCAATTGCTTACCACAAGCTGGACAAACCATCATATCATCGCACATAATCTTAAAACTTTCACTATTGTATTTGATGGTTTTAAGGTGTTTAGGAATCACATCACCACTTCTTGCTATAGTTACCATAGCACCTTTACAGATGTTGTTATCACAAATATATTTAGCGTTATGTCCAGTCGCACGACATACAGTAGCTCCACATAAATCAATAGGATCGACGATAATAACTGGCTTAGCCTTTTTATCCTTTGAAATTTTCCATTCTATATCGACGACTTTTGTATCAGCTCTTTCAGACCATTCTGGATTCTTATAAGCTATTGAATACCTAGGATTCATGTTAGGTAATCTACCTAATTCCTTTCTGACCTTAGCATCATTCAATTCAATGACCAAACCATCGCACTTATATTCTTGCGACATTTTCTCAAACATACGATCTAAAAGCTCTCGAACTTTTTCTTGAGGATTTAAAAAGTTAGCTCCCGCTAATAAACACCAATTTGCTACTTTTTTAAAGTGATGTTCCAAATAAACAAACTGATCACTTTTATCCATCGTTTCATCGTCGAGACCATATCTTATATAACTCACATTTCTCAAAAGAAGAGATGGTGTAGGAGAGTTGAATAAACCTGCGACACAATTTCGAGCTGATTTATAATCCCCTTTATTTCTTAAAAAGGATTCTTTAGAAAAAATAGCCTCACCAAATGTATAGCGAAAAGGCATCTTCTCTGAATCAACAATTTTTTCAACCATCAACTTTTTATGACCGTCACTTCGTTGTCCTTCAACACCGTCACCACGAGTCCAAGCTGCACCAGTTTTCTCTTCACAACACAAAGAAATGCCATCATATTTAGGTGTGATGATAATTTCAGTTGTAGAAGTAATCTTCCAAGTATTTTTCATGAATTCGATCAATTCATCGATTTTTTTGAATTTTTCAAGACTATACATTGGAATAGGAAGTCTCTCCATTCGATCAGATGATTCAATCTCCTCAATGATCGCTTTTTTTAAGAGTTTATTTTGAGGATCTTTTGTTTTTAACTCTTCTACTAAAAGATCATACTCCTCATCGCTTACAAGAGGTTCTCCTCGTCTATAAGCATCATTATACTCCTTTATTAATTGTACTAGTGTCGCTGTTTTCATTTCTATTAAATTTTGATAGTTCAGCTCTTAGATTTTCAATCTTATCACATTTCGTAATCGAAGTTTCTTTATTTTTGCAAAGTTCTAAAAAGACTTTATAAGCCTCTGGAAACTGCTCTTCTAATTGTTTGGAAGTATTGATATACTCTAAAGCACATTGACATTTATTCTTCAAGGTTCTTCTCTCTTTTTGGAGAGAATCGATTTTCTTCAAGAACTTACTTGCGCTTGAAAAATATTTATCTTGATGCAAAACATCTTTTAAATCAAATATTCCTTCGATATAATCAATTGTAAGATTTACAATTGCATAATCTACTAGCTTAACACCAAAACCTCCGAAGAGACTAGAATCTCCAAGATAAAGAGATTTTTTAACTGAAAGAGCATGTGGATATAATATATGAAATTCCCAGACTTTTTGACCGATTTCTTGTTTTATAATTTCTGAGATAAAATCACCAAAAATTTTTAACTCCTCGCTTATTTCTTTCTGAATAGGCTTGAGAAGTCCTTTAACTATATCTTCTCTATCAGAGTTATTTAATCTTATACTTTTCATTTTCGAATTGTTTTTATAAGAATGATTAATGCTAATGATAATCCAAATAAGAAACCAGCTCCTAAAGAACAGAAAATCAATCTCAACTTATTAGGAGCTGCTTTTACTTGTTCTTGAAGTTCAGAATTCTGTTTATTGACCTTCGTTAATTCTTCAGTTAATACTTGGATCTTCAATTCTAAACTATCACAAGATGCAGTTACAAGTAACGTCCCATCTTCTTGTTTCTCAACCGAGACAGTTGCTTGTCCTTTTTTCTCTTCTTTCTTCTCACCTACATCTAACTTATCTGGAAGTACAACTAAAGGTACATATGATCCTGGTATTTTTATCAAACTATCTCCTGATGTTTTTTTCCAATACAAAGAATCATTTAAAGTTACAGTGAGATTAGTATTCTTGGTAGGAGTACTTCTACAACCTACCAAGATACACATAAACACAAATACTATGCAAAACAGTTTTTTCATTTTTCAATAGTGATTAGTTCACTTGCATATGGAAGTGATTCAATCCATTCACAAAACTCATGCCATACTGGTAATCTATGATTTCGTCTCTGAAAATAGATCCTACGTAAAGTCTGGTAAGAAAATACTTGGATCCTTTTCTGAATAAAAGATTCTGGAAGTAATTCTTTGATCCTTCGTACATATTCGAAATCTTCGGTTTCTTGATACATAGAGGCTAATTCATTGATAGAATCAATAGTCTGTTCATATATAGAAGCCAGATGAAACCAATAAGTAAACTCTGAATCGTATCTATCTAACTTTCCTTCAGTATATTTCCATATAAAAGACGAATCTACATTATATAACTCAGCAATTTCTTTTAAAGTTTTACCTTCTTTCCTGAGACTTTTCCATTCTTTTATAGAATCGTCAGACCATTTCGAAGAATTTTTAAAAGCAAGATATCTTTGATGTAAAGTAGTTTCTCTTAAACCTGTATCAAAAGCATGTTTAGTATTGCTGCTACTTGTACACCATTCAAGATTCGAAGGAGAACAATTCCCTTTATTACCATCAATATGATTTACAACTGGAAATTCATTAGGATTTGGACAAAAAGCTTCAGCTATTATTCTGTGAACAGAATAAGTTTTACCATTTATCTTTCCTCCTAGTCTCACTTGATAATAACCTTGTTGATTTCTAGTTACACCTAATTTGATTTCCTTCTTTTCAAAGTGTCGGGTTCTTTTAATTCCGTTCCCCAAATCTTCTTCTCTATCATAAGGCAAAGAAAAGATTTCTCCATTATTCCATATCTCATATTCTCTGCCTCCATAAACTTTGATAACACTCTTTAATTCTTTAGGAGTTTCGAAAAACAAAGGCTGAATGATTCTTTCTTCTTTTTTAGGATCTAACATATCGACAATGATATTAGGTACATCAAAATCTCTGATAGAGAGAACTCCTTTACCTATTGTATGCATCGTCGATTCAGAAGATAAACGATCAGTCCCAACTCTATATGTATCCAATTCTTGCCATATTTCTCTAGGGGCTTCAATTGCAGCATAAACTTGAAGACCTCGAATTGCTTTCGCATGCTCATCACCTCTCTTAATAAGAGTAGACATTAGGGTTAAATCCCTTGGATCTATGCAGAAGGAACTTTGAAATTTTATCTGCTCATCAACATCAGACATCTTCCAGCTTGCCTCGCTTCTCATTTCTTTGCCAAAAGGCAATCTTAATGCTGCTAAAACACTTGCAAATCCAGCGATTTCTAAAGTTGAAACTTTAAATCTAGTACTCATTTTCTTTGATTGATTTTAATTTGACATATTGATCGTGACTAAATGAAAAATCTTTCTTTGGTAAATTATTCCAACGAGCTTCTAGTGAAGCCTTGTTTACATCCAACCCTAAAGAAATTTGTAGATTCTCCACAATAAGAGTGATATCTCTTGCACCTATAACTTCATTTTCAAAAAAATCACGGGATTTAGGTTTGAATGAATCGAGTGTAAAAACTTTAATCTCTCCAAAGAAATCTACAACTAAAACTTGAGCCTTGAATAAATTAACAAAACTCCAACTTTTCTCAATAATTTCCTGATTCATATCGTTTTATGTTTTTCTAAAGATACAAACATTTTATCTTCCAAAGAACTTATCTATCGCTTTTTTTCGATAAAACTCTTTCTTTTCTATAGCCCCATCTTTTTTATTATAAATATCAGCACGCTTTTTCAACATTGTTGTTTTTTGTTGAAGACTCATACCAGCAAACTCTCCGATCGCTATCTCAGGTACTTTTTTAGAAAGTGTCTCTGAAAAAGAATATTGTTTGCCACAAGCTGGACATTTAGGAATGTTTCCTGGAAATAATTTTCCTTCTTTAAAAACATAGGAGATTTTATGTGGAAGCACTGTTTCTCCATGTTTTTCACACGATTCATTATTACAATAATAAATTAATGCCATATTTATCCTCCTTTCTTTAAATCAAAAATTAACCTTTGACAATCGTTTAATTTAGCTTGCAACCAAATGATCTTGTCTTTCTCTTCTTTTGAAAGATCATTACAAGTCTTTGTTGTATATTGTAACAAATCAACACTACTTTTAATTTGATCATCGATCAAATGAATAACACTTTCCTTCTTCATGATTACAATTTTTTTCTTCGTGCATATTCAGCGATTAACAAACCATCAAAATCCGTATGATAATTAGAGTCTAATGTAGGAAATAACCTACATCCTATATCATGAGATGCTTTCTTCAACTCTTCAGAACCTTTGATACCTTTAGGTAGGAGTTCCTTTTGCCATTCTTTAGAATCTATGAATTGATAAGGTAAATTTAACATCTCAAGTGTTATTAATGTAGCTTCTAATGCTCTTAAAGCAGATGTAGTTGCAACAAAACGTGTAGGATTAACCATTGGTCTTTCTACTAAGACAAATGGAATTATATCTTCTCCTTTCTGATAAAGTTCAAGTTCCTCCTTCAAGAGTACTCCGTTAATTCTTGTAATATTTTTTTTGGCTTTTGTATAATCCTGCTGTTTAATGATAGGAGTTTTCCAAAAGCTAACCTCTGATTTATCTTCGGCTATTATACCAATAGATCCTGTCACACCATTGTCAATTCCAATATAATATCTCATTGTGATACAATTTTACTTACACCATCTTTTTTACGAATTCTCAGAACTTTACATTTTTCCAAATAGGATCCATCTAATACATGAGTAGTAACTAACACTGGGAATTTCAACATTGAATCCAATGCTTCTACCATATCAAATAGACCTTCTTTAGAAAGACCTTCAGTTACTTCATCAAATGATATAAATTCTAGACCACCGTATGGATTCGTAGAATTAATCATTTGTTGAAATGCTATAATCGTAGCAACTTCTACTTTCGCTCTTTCACCACCACTATAATACCAGAACGACTCAGCTTCGTCTCGAATGACATAAGGAGTGATTTCATCTTTTCGATTCCCTTTAGAATCTTGTTTGAAAGCCTCAACGATTAAACGAAGGTCACTGTTTTCTTTTTCTAGGATCTTATTCGCTCTATTTTGTATATTTTTGACTTGTTCTGCAGCAAGATACATCTTGAAATCCTTAAATCGATTGACCCATCGATCTTTTTCAATCACTTGCACAGAAAGCTCATCGACCTCCTTTTGTTTGGATTCGATTTGCTCCTGAAAAAGACTTATATCTTTATTCAGACTATCGATCAATGATTGATTGATTTCGCTTTTTGTTTCACGAACTTCTTCGATCTTTTCCTTTAAAGAAGAAATCTTTTGATTTTCTTCTGAGATCTTTTGATTCAAACTATCAATTTCTAAGATCTTACTCTTTTTAATCCTTTCTTTTTCAAAAACTATGGTTTCTAATTCAGAGATCCTTTTTTTGATTTTCCTTGTTGAATCTAGTATAGAATTGATACTATCTTCTGCTTCACTTTTAAGACCAAAAAGTTCGGTTAATACTTCTTCGTATTCTATGAGCTCCTTATTCACTTCTTCTTCAGAATGAATACAATCTTTCTCTTCTTCTCCTAACTTCTTCTTCTTTTTCTCTTCTTCCTCTAAAGTCGTATCTTTTAACGTTAAGAACTTATACTTACATTTTGGACAAGTTATAGTTCCAGACAAATTGATAAGGATTACTCTCAATTGTTTCCTAATCTCGCCTCTTTTCGCTTCAATTATCTCTTGTTTTTCTAACAAGATCTTTTGACCTTCATTTGTTTTAGCTAGTTCTTCTTTGATCAACTTCAAGTTTTCCTCCTCTTCTTCAATAGAAGGGATCTTTTCTAATTCTAAATTAGTTACAGAAATCATTTTTTTAGAACTCTTTATTTCTTTATCTAATTTAGAATTTTGTTCTTCAAGAAAATTCCTCTTTTTCTCCCAAGAATCAATGATATCGTATTTTTCGTTTATCTCTTTCTCAAGAGCACTAATCCTTATTTCTTTCTCTTTTTCAAAATCACGACTTGTCTCTTTGTCAATGTTCTGCATTTGAACTTCTAATTTACCCTGTAAAGAGTAAATATCGTTTTCCAATAAACGTTTTTCAGCGTTTAATTTTGTTATCTCTTTAGAAATAATATCTTTTACACCATCCAACTTATTAAAGTTGATAAACCGTGAAATCAATGCTAAACGATCTGTATTAGATGCTTTAAAGAAAGATTTATAGTATTCCTTACAAATGATAAAATAGTTCCTCAAATCTTCGGCACTGATACCGATCCATTTTAAAATAAAATCATTCCCATCTTTAACAGTGGCATAAGATACATCCTTATCATTGATCTTAATGGTTAATTTACTACTGGATTTCAACGGAAGTACCCTATCGATATACAATGTTTCGTTTCTCATGGGACACCATATTTCAATATGAGTCCTAGCTTCTTTTTCTCCTCTTCGAATCAACTTTTTATCCGACGATCCTCTTAGACTACTTCCTATTAAAGAGTAATAAAAGATCTGTTGGATTGAAGAATTGTGGGTAACAACAAAATTGTTAGTCAAGAAAAGACCATCTTTATTAGAGACTTCAATACACTGCATTTCTTTTTTACCAACGTATTCAATCGATACGATTCTTCGATTAATACAATTCATCTTTTTTCCTTGTAAAGATCTTTCTTTTTTTCTACTTAAATGAAAAAGATTTAAACCTTTAGGTGGTACAATTCTTAAACGATAATGATCCTTACATTCAATATATTGACCATCTTTTTTATAACCAGATTTCATCTTCGTTATTTTATGACAAAGACATCCGAGACTTCGAGCGACAAAAGCTACATCTTCAATAAGTTGCTTCGAAATTAAAGCGAGTTCGATCAAACCCTTTTTATCAACATACCCATCGGTATCTAAAATCCCTCGCAACAACTCTAATCGTATTTCACGATCATTAAAAATATAATCTTTAGGAATGAATTTAGTCTCTGAATCTTGAAGATATAAATTGTATGTTTTCAACAAAGTCATCATCGAATCACAATCGTTATCCTTACTTCCTTGAATTCTATAATTACAATTATTTTGTTTCTTCAAATATAAACCTTGAGGAAGTTTATCTTGAAACCTATTTAGAATCTCATCGTCCTTTGAAGTAAAAAGAATTGTTCGACTTTGACTATAGTAAGATTTTGAATAACCTTTAATTTTACATCCCAATGTTCCATCTCCAAGTAGACAGCCCAAAACATATGGATCGATTAAAATATCTTTGTGATTATATTCTATCTTTTCTACAGTTGGTATCCTATATCGATAAGGTTTGCTTGTCCCACAATCACATCGAATAGATTGTTTCATTATATCTTTCAAATTTACAACTTTCCAATTTTGTGGAGTGTAACAACTAGCAACTTTCCAAAGATGCTCATCGTTACATTCAACTTCTGTGCCGTCGTTGAAAGTAATCCTATAACAATCAATAATCCCTTGTGGAGCTGTAGCAACGACACTTTGTTCTTTTCCATTGAAACCTAGAATTTTATCTCCTATTTTTATATCTCTCATCTTAATTGATCCTGTTATAGTCATAATATCAGAATCAAGAGAAAGAGCTTTACCACTACCATTTGAACCTTGGTCTTCTTCTGTGAGATTTTCACCGACCAAAGTTACAACCCTATCCTCGAATTCATAATCGAAATCTTTGAACGATAGGAAGTTACTCGCTGTCATCCTTATTGGTTTCATGATATTTTTCTAAAGTTGTTTCTTTTAAATCTTCAAATAACTCTTTATCATTCTCAAGATATTCTCGAGTCTGAGCAAGTCCTTGTCCAATACGAAAATCACCGTAATAATACCAAGCACCTTTCTTTGAACAAACATTCAAATCAATAGCTAAGTTAAGAATCTCTTGAATCTTATCAAATCCAATGCCAAAACGTAGGGATAAGTCGCACTTCTTGAAAGGTTTAGCAACTTTATTCTTTTTCACAGAGATACGAGTCTTATTAGCCGTCACTTCTTCTCCTTCTTTTTCACTTCCAATCCTAGACATTTCAACTCGCTGAGAGGCATAGAATTTAAGGGCTTTTCCTCCTGGTGTTGTAGTTGTTGCCCCACCAAATCCAAAGCCACCTCCAACTTTCTCTCGAATTTGATTAATGCAGAATAAAATACATCCATTTTTCTTACAAATGTTTTTCAAAACGTTTAATTGCGAAGACATTAATCGAGCCACCAACGCTACTTTTGCATCACCAGCTTCTCCTTGTAAGACCGCTTTAGGAACGAGGCCAGCCACAGAATCTAATACCACTAAACCAATCGCTGGTTCTTCACACATTTCTCGTACGATTTCCAACGCTTGCTCTGCATCATCTGGTTGACTTAGAATCCATTTATCCTCACTCATATCAACGCCAAGTGATTGAATATAATCAGGATCCATAGCTTGTTCTACATCAACATAACCTACAGCTTTCCCAAGTTTCTGGACTTCTGCTGCAACATGAATCGCAGCAGTTGTCTTACCACAAGATTCTGCTCCATACACTTCTATGATCCTACCTATAGCCCATCCTCCTCCAAGTGCTTCGTCTAATAGCACAGAACCAGAATGGATAAATTGGACTTTATCATTACCTCTTGAAACAGCTTCTTTACCGAAACGCTTTTCAATCTTTCCTACTACATCTTTTACTGACATAAAACTTGTTTTAAAATTGATAAACCTTCTTCGTATCTATAATCATTCTCATTACAAAACTCTTTGAATTTCTCAACAATATCACTATCTGACAACTTTTCAACCTTCTCATTTACAGCGATATCAATAGATAGTTCCACATCTTTGTGTTTCTTTTTGAAATCAATACCTAAATCACTATATTCAGATTTATCAAAAGATTCAAGAGTTGAAGACTTGCCCCACAATTCAATCCTTAGACGGGAATTTGGATTATCTTCTTTGATTTTTCTCAAAGTCGCTTTTAATTGTTTAGGCGGTATATTGTCTAAGTCTAATCGCTCTTTTTTGAAAACATTCCCATTCTTACTTTTTAAAAGCTCTACAGTGCAATCATCATATAACATCCAGAAACCCTTAGACTCATCTTCTCCAAAATTATTTTGTTGTAACGATCCTAGATGAAAAATATTCGAACCTACCTGTTGATAATCATGATAATGACCAAGATACACCTTTTTAAAATCTTTAAAACTAGAAGGTTTTATATTATTTTCAACGACACTTCTATCATTATTTCGACTACCTGCAACAGCAAAATGTCCAAATAAGACATCAATACCTTCAATCTTTGGAAAATCCAAAATGTACTCGTTTAATATATCATCAGTAAAAAAAGGCAGAAAAAGGCATTTTAATTCATTTACCCATCTTATATCGAGATCGTTAATGAGATCAAACGAAGGATGATACTTATAAGTATCAAGAAAAGAATCTGTTTTATTATAATCTGTTTTATCGTGATTTCCTACGATCGCAAGAATATTATGACCTCTTTTATCATACTTTTCAATAATAGATGTTAAACCATTTAAAACATCCATTTTTTGACTAATACGATTGTCAAAAATATCTCCTAACCAGATATGAGTCTTTATTCCTGCATTGCTAGCGATTTCAATCGCTTCTTCGCATAATTTTGTGACAGAATCAAGAGTTTCAGGTTTGATATGAAAATCTGTGTAAACAAGAGCTATTGGATTCTTCATACGAATTTAATTAAAAGGGGACCTAAGTCCCCTTGTTTTTTACTTCTTTGTTAATTTGTTTCTCAAAGCAGAAAGTCTATCGCGAGTACTTGCTAGACTTGAAGAACTAGCTGTTTTACTTTCATCAATAGGATCTTCAACCCCATCTTCTGGATCTTCGGTTCCTGCCTCATCTTCTTCATCTGGATCTTCGGCTTCGTCATCGAAAGGAACTGCGTTTGAATCTTCTTTATACAAATCAAATGGCAATAATTTACCTGCTTGTGCTAAATCATACCAATCACGAAGTTCTACGATTGAAAGATCCGGTAAAGTTTCTGTGCCTTCGTATTCTCTTTCAATATATTCTTCCAAAAAGGCCTTCAATTTGATCAAAGGAGGGTATTTTTTCACTTCACTAACTTTCGCTGCGGCCGCTGGACGTTGAACTGCTGGTTCCGTCTTTTTAGTGGTTGGCTTATTGACTGGTTTAGAAGAAGCTGGACGTCTTTTAGGTGCCTCATCTTCTTCATCTGGATCTTCGGTTTCGGTTTCATCTTCTGGCAACATACTTGCCATTTCATCAAGTTCATTTAAGAAAGCGTCATCTGCAAAGATATCGTAACCGATTTCCTCATCGAATCTCTTCAAACCATCAAGAGCCATTTTGAAATCTTTTACACCATAAGAATCAATATACATATCACTTAATGGTGTAAGTTCACTTAACTCTTCCAAAATTTCGTCTGAAATTGCATTTTCTTCGAAGAATTCTTCCCAAGACTGACTTTTTTTAGGAGTTACTGCTGACAAAGTATAAGTTTTCTTCTTTCCTTTAGAATCTTTACCAACAACGATTCTCAATGGATAACCATCATCAACACCTGAGAATACATCCAATGAAAGTGTATCATCCTCTGATTGTTCAACAGAAATCTCCTTCATTCTTTTCAACCAAGCTGGACGAAGTTGTAACTTACGAATTTCATTTGAATCACTTGGAACAACATATGCTACATAGGCGAGCATTGGATTGATTCCAAAAACCCACGATCCCTTTACATATCCACCGTTGATCGGAAAAAGATATTTCTCTCTTTCTTTTGCATCTTGGATTTCCTCCTCAGCTTTCTTTTGGACATAAGAAATATAAGTTACAATAGGATCTTTGCCCTTCAAAAGATTTGGACCGTGAACATCTGCACAAAAAACATTTGATTCTTTAATTTCAGTTCCAACTTTTTTACCATTTTCATCATAATTGATTTTTTCAACTTTCAATTTTGATGTTTTTAAAGGTGCATAGCAGATACCTTTTGTAGAAGGTAAAATCCTGAAAATATTCTCACCTTCCACTGGTGAGATAAATTGGGTATAACCACCTTGTGAACCCATAGTGGCATTGACTTTCTTTTCAACTACTGTAATCTCTTCAATACTTGTCTTTTTGAATTTACTTCTGTCAAATTGCATAATTCTTGTTTTTAAAAGTTATTTTTATTTTTTGAAACATCTCTTCTTGAATCGTCTTAAATTCTTCTACATAATCCTTCAAATTCAAAAACTCTTCTTCGTTTAATTTATACTTTTCATTAAGTTCAAAATCAGGAGCTTTTTTCAAAACTTGTCCTAAATCAAGACCTGATGCCTTAAACCATTCAACCAACTCTTCCTTACCTTTTCTAATTCCTTTAGAAACTGTATAAAGATCCCAAAGGAATGGAGCTGCTGAACATTGTTCAATAAACACATTATCCGATAAATATATCCTCATTATTTCAATTTTTTGATGGTAAATGTATTAATCGTCCCTTCGACTAAATCATTGTAGAACTCCTCTGGAGTCACTTTAGGAACCAAGTTGTTTAATTTTCGATCTTTCGATTGAATCGACCAGTACAAAGACTCTATGAAATCAAGATTTTTCTTATGTTCTATAAGATTCTTCTTCATCTGTTGAAAACCTTCGTCTAATAGGATTAATTCAGATAAAGTTCCTTCAGTGAATTTTATTGTACCATCTTCTAACTTCAACTTACCTCCTTCAAGAGCTGCCCTTTTTCTTAATCTCTTTTTCAGATTCGCTTCGTAAATATCACATTCTAATTTTCTTGAAGAATAAATAGACTCAGCTTCAGCACGAAGTCCACCTATTTTGTTCAATAAGACTGAGCATGTAGCAATCTCTCCATACACATTTGAATGATCTATAGATGTCACTTGATCCATATCAAGTTCATCTATACAATCCTTCGAAAGAAGGACGATCATTTTATCTCCTAAATTAATCGCTTGTTTCATCTCTTTATTTTTAACTAAAGATACAAAGATTTTATCTATTAGACAATGTTTAATTGTATGATTTCACTACAATCCATGATAGTAATTGTGTTCTTCTTTTTCCAGGAATCAAACCTCACACAACCGTTTAAAACCAACAAAGTTTTTTTAGAATTGAGGAGAATGTCCCTTCTTTCTTTCCAGTAATCTGGGAAAAACACCACTTCTATGAAATCATAGTTATTTTCTAGGGTTATCTTAGCATATTGACCTTTTTTCGAAGACATTTCATCGATATTCAAAACATAACCACCTACCATAACATGATTCGTGTAATGATCAACGATATCTTCATCTTGTATCTGTTTACCATCAACAAAATACGGCGTTCCCAATCCTCCATCTGTCACAATAGGAGAGAGGTATTTGTTAACTAAGTATTTATAATCAAAGAAACAGAACCCTGATTTTCGTTTTTGTTGCAATAACCACCACCACTCTTGATCTTTTTTCCCTTTATCTTTAGCAATACTATACTCATCCTTCTTCTCATCTATCTTGATATTTTTCTTTTCTCGATAATTAAGAAGAAGTCTTTCTCGATCAGTTACCTTTTTAATTCCTTCAATAGAATCAAATGCACCACTATAAATCAGATTTTCAACCACAGATTTGTTAATTGAAGAACCTTTTTTATTAAATCTGTCGATAAATTCATCAAAAGAAAAATACTCACCATTTTTAGTTCTTTCTTCCATCAATTCTTGTTGAGCTACATCGCCAAGTTGAGAAACCGAATTGAAAGCCCAGTAAATACTATTACTTTTTACATCAGAAACGATATTGGCTCCTGATTGATTTATATCTACAGATTTGATCTGTATATTACCACTTCTCCTGATTTCATTTATATAGTAAGGATAGTCTTCTGCTTTAGCACGACTAAAAGTTACCGACCAGAATTCAATCGGATAATGTACTTTCAACCATAGGGAATTGTATCCATTTATTGAATAAGATACAGAATGTGATTTGTTAAATAGATAGGAGGAGGCTTTTACAATTTCTTCCCAAAAATCTTTAGCATATTCTTCTGTCACTTCATATCTATCGCAGTAACCCTTTATAAATTGACCTTCTAGAGATTTGATAACATCAATCTTCTTCTTACCCATCGCTTTACGAGCTGTGTCACATGTAACAAGATCCATACCTGCTAATTCATGCATAAGAGCCATAACTTGTTCTTGATATACAAACAATCCATAGGTGCTATTTAATATCTTCTCAGTACCCACATGATAAGTACACTCTCTTTCTCCTGCCTTCCTTAACAAATATTCTTCATGATAACCATTTTCCATGACACCTGGACGATATAACGCTGCACAGTCACTCAACTCATCGACACTTGTTGGTTGCATCTTCACACAATAGGAAGATAAACCTTTAGCTCCAAAGTGGAAAACATCTCCTAAGAATCCTCTTTGGAAAAAATCAAAGACCTTTGGATCGTCCTTTGGAATCTTATACAAATCGATCCTTTTACCATAATGTTCTTCAATTAGATTTAAAATATCCGTAAACTTATCAAGTTGCTCAATTCCTAAAATATCCTCTTTTAAGAAACCTGCTTCATCTAATTCAAGACCTTCCCACTCACTTACAATCAATCCTTTTTGACTTCTTACCGGACACCATTCATACAAGGTCTTTTCGTCAGGAAATATCATCATAGCACAAGCATGTATCGAAGAAGTCTTTGGTTGACCAAGTGATAACATCAAACAATTAAACATTTCTGCATGATCGTTTAGAAATTTCTTGACTTCTTCATATTTACAAGCTGTCTTAAAAAAATCTTCAATAGTCTTGACTTTTTCTGTCTCTAAGATCTTGCAAATCCTACGGACCAATGGAATTGGAATTTTCTCTAGTCTTGCGAAATCTTGTATCGCTGCTTTTAATTGTAGGGTACCATAAGTACCTACAGAACAAATTTGATTAACACCAAAACGTTGCTCCATGTACTCTTTTACACGAGGCCTGGCTTCGCCAGGGAAATCTGTATCAATCTATTGCCCCAAAGGGCTAGATGTCGGGAAGCGAACCCGGAGTTCTGACCTTCCCGACAAATCTTTCAATTTTTTTTACTTTCATGTTTAAAAATTTTTTGATAATCTCTCCAATACTGTTCTCTATACCATTTTCCTCCAGAATTCAATTGATATAAATCTTTTTCATCTTCATTTCTATACCATCTTCTATAATATTGATTTCTAACAGATAAATTCAAAAGATTCTCTTTGATTGTATTATTAAGATCTAAATTCTCTTTATCTTCAACAATTATCCAAAACCCTTTGAAAATATGATCTAATTGATTTCTATATTTTCGAACTGTATCAGGTTTAAGGTGTAAAAATTGTCCAGCTTCTTTCATACAACCAAACCTAATAATTTCTTCTGTTATTAGATTTATACAAAAGACAGGAATCGCTTTATTATTCTTTTCACCTTTAGTATCTCTATACTTTTTAAAAAACTCACTCAATCGAATTTTCTTTTCTAAAGACCACTTCTTTCCATAATTTCCATTATTCTTTCCTCTTTTTGTAGGAGGTTTGAATCCTCCTACACAACAATTTAACGTCTCTTCACTTTCAATAAATATTTGATTTACAATGATTTCTTCTGCTTTTAACAAATCTTTCTTCTTCTTGAAATATAATAGATTTTCTCTTTTAAAAGAAGAATATCCATATTTTTCTACAGATCGTTTCAAATGACTAATTCCATATCCCAAAGATTTTCTCTTTATTATATTAGAATTGATTCCGTTACCTATATAACGATCTTTTATATAAAGAGAAGAGTGTATACCAATATAAATTTTACCATTTTGAATACATGTTGTTTTGTATAAAACATGATACAATTGACCTTCTCCTTTGAAAGGTTCAACACTACAATCCATATCCTTTAATGCAAAGATAATCTCTTCATTTGTAAGATATAATTTCATCTCCTTCTTGTATATCCTTAGCTTCAACTAACATTTCTTTGTTTTCCCTAAAGATCTTACAATTAGTAGAAATATCCAACTCTATCTCTAAATTATCTTCACCTATTATTCTTACCATTTCTTTTTCAGTTTCTTTCCATAGACGGCCTTTGTTTAGAAAACGTTCGAACAACAAGCCATACCTCATAGGATCAACCTTAGTGATACCAAGTAAGTAAGTAACTAGACTTCCAGCCGCAGATCCACGACCAGCTCCTAATAAGATGTTGTTAGCACGACACCAATTAACTATATCTCTTAACACCAAGAAATAATCTTCAACTCCTCCAAATTCTATAGTACTTATTTCTCGATCTATCCTCTCACCGATAACATCCTCGCCATATTTATCAAGTAAATCGATATGTTCTTCTAAACCTTTGAAAACAAGTTCTTCAAACATTTCTTTGTTAGAAGAGTAAAGTTTCCTTTCTTCTTCTGTCATGATATATCTAGGAAGGTGTCTTTGGTTGGTTTCAAAGGTGTAATTGCATTCTGCACAAATATCAACAAGATTCTCAACCGCATCCATGAAACTATCTAGAAACCTTTCAAAATCGTTTTCATTAAACAACGATTGTAACTCAAAAAAATATTCTTCACCGTTTTTAAAATACTGATTCTTACTCTCGTGATTCATAACACCAGCAATCTTATTTAAACGGTTTCTTACTATGTAACCTTCTTTCTCTACATAGTAAGCATCACACATCGCTACTGGTTTAATCTTTGAATCGAAAAATTTTTTCAAGTTTTCAAGGTACCAACGATCTCTATCTTCTTTCTCATAGACAACAGTATCTAATTGATAATAAAATTGATGGGCGAACATGGTTCTCCAACCAACTGGTATATCTTCAAATCGAATAGTTTTAGGATCAAGAATACAAAATAAACCACTTCGATTTTCTATGAAATTCTCGATACTTGTGAAACCATTCCCATCTACATTGAGAAATTTATTGATTTTCAATAAATTCAACCAACCTTGCTCATTTTTTACAAAGGCTTTCACTGAAAACAATAAATCTTTCTTTTCGTCTTTTATAGGGATCTCCATACCAAAAATTGGCTCTATCCCTTCCTTTTTACATGCTGATTGAAATTTAAATGCACCTGCTAGACTTCCTTTTTCACATACACCTAGTTTCTGAATACCTAGAAATTTAGCTTTGTCAACCCAATCTTTGTAGGAGCCACAACTATTCAACATTTCAAATGGACCATGAACACCTAGAAAACAAGGTAAGAGAAGATCTTCTTCTTGTAGATTAACCTTACCTAGATATTTTACTCTATTGAGTTTGATATTCTTCTCTTCACCTCTATTAAACCAATACCAACAACCACCAAATTTAAAAATATAGCGATCGTATTCAGTCTTATCATTTACCCAAGTAAACGCTTCATCAAAAAAAACGGGATTCTCGTCATCATTCCACTGTAGTGGTTCAAACAATTCGTAAGATTTTCCATCTATGGAAAATAAATAACGATCTTGTTCTGTTTTCCGACTAGAAAATTGAATAAAATTCTCTAAAAGGTAAGCCTGTAATTCTTCATATAATTCTTTCATACGATTAAAAATTAAAAAGGGTCCCAAGTCCATTTTTGGACAACAGGACCCTTTTTCTATTTTATATTAGAATCTTATTTTTATTCAGTGACTTCTTTCTGTTCCACATCAAAGTACTTTGAGATAACTTTATCAACAACAGAAAAATAAGTACCAACTTTTTTCGCTACTTGATAACAAGACTCATTGCTTTTCAGCAATTCATCGTAAGCCCTGCTAGACTTATCACCGAGCTTCTCTGGCTTTTCACCTTTAGGCTTATAGGTAAAGATCATTTTTACACGAGGCTGTTTCTCTTTCTTCTGAGCTTTTTTAGCTTCACGTTCAGCCTTTTTCTTAGCCTTTTCTTCTTCTTTTGCTTTCTTAGCGGCTTCTTTTTCAGCACGCTTTTCTGCAGCTAACTCTTTTTTAGTCTTCTTCTTTTCACCTGTTGGTTTCAGATCTGCTGCTTCTTCTGCGCTAATCTCTTCGACTTCACCAGCTTCTTCTTTTTCAGCGACAATAGCCTTTTCTTCTTCTTTTGCTTCTTCAGCAGCTACTTCGACAACAGTGCTTTCTCCTTCTTTCTTTTCAGATTCCATCTTGTCGATCATTTCCGCTAACTCTTGTTTGGAATATTTTCCATAATCTTGGATTCCTAAACTCTCAGCTTTTCTACGCAATTCTAATAAAGATGCCATTTTCTTTTAATTTTTAATCGTTTAAAAACTCATTTATTTTAATTTGAATCTCTTCTTCAGTCTTATTTTCAATATACTTCTTATAAACTCGACGAACGTTTGTATAAGAGTAACCTCCTATTTTTGCGATTTTATATAGAGTCCATTTTTTATGATCTCTATGTTTCAGAATCGTCTTAAAAATCTCCATAGATGCTACACCAGCTTTTGGAGCTGTACGCGCTTCTCTTGATTTTTTCTTTTTCTTGAAACAAGAAAATTTAACGATTATAACTGGCAAATATAGCTTCTTTCTCTCTTCTTCTTCAACCAAGACTAGAAGTTCTTGTTTAGAATACTTCTTATAATTCTTGATTTTTAAAGCACTTGCCTTCCTTCTCAATTCGTCTAATTTAATTATTGCTTCCATATCCTTTTAATTTTGCTCTTTTATTATGCTGTAAAGATACAATGTTTGTATCTAGCGAGCAACAAAATCAAAGAAGAAAACAATAAAAATCTACTAATTTAAGACTTTTTAAGTTTACAATCTTTCATAAGGATTTTCTTAATGAACTTAACTCTGTCAGTAACAGAGCAATTAGGAATGATTGTGTAATTAACGAGACTATGATAGAGAATGTTTTGTATTTCAAGATCCCAACGTTTTCTACGTTCTTCATCAAAGAGTCTTTCTCCATCATCAACGGAGTCCCAATAAATTGGAAAATAAAATATCTTACCTATTCTATCAATGTTTTGAGCCAATATCCTTCTCTCACGATTTAACTCAATCTTTACATCAATGTTTTGATCAAGAGTTCTTGTCATTGTAAAGACATCTATAATAGATCGATCAGATAAACACTTTGACATATCTAAGATTTTCACGTATTCGTCGAAAATTAAAGATTGATTTTTAATCGATTGAAAATTTCGATCAACACTTATCTTATCTTCCCGTATCAATTTACGTGAAATAGATTCTTGAATGTTCCATCCTTCAAAAATAGGGTCTTGTTTGAGTATATCAAACACACTTGTTTTTCCCACACAACAAGACCCTAAAAGAGTTACTTTATCTATTGTCTCCAGAACCATGGATAACATTTCTTTGTTTACGAGAAGCTAACTTCTCAATGTTTTGTTGACCTTGTTGATTCATCGTTAAATCAAATACTCGATCGTTTATATCAACCATTATTTGCATAACCTCATTCCATGCACTTTGAATTTTCTCTTTTCTCTCTTCAGAAAGGGAAATCTCTTGATCTTCTTTCCAATCGTCCCTCAAATATTTTTTAATCTGTTCTGCAATCTTTCCTACTGAAGACGGCAAATCAAAAGGACCAACTTCTTTATCACTAGGCTTAGGCCAATCAGTAATTTCTTTTAAACTAAATTCAATACGAATAGCAGCTAAATACCACAGAATATCTTGAAACTCAGCTACAGTCGATTGATCATCTGCTTCTTGTTTTAACTTCTCATAGAATTCACCTAATTCTCCACACAAACCCAATGTAACATAAGGTAAAGCTACCTTATCAGAATAACACTTAGTCGTGATAGCAAGTGCTTCATAAGAAGCATAATTAATTACTTTACTTTCCATATGTTTTAAAACTTATTTTGAATTTGATTCATTTCATTATTTCCCTCACAAGACTTGGTTGCAACCAATTTACAAAAATTAATAAATTCTTCTTGTGTCAATGTTGATTTCATAATATTTATACTTTTATGAACCCATTGAACGTTTCCTTCTACATATCCTTTAAAAGAGTCGATTCTATCTAACGAAATAGTTGTCTCTAAACGACCTCTCTTGGAACCCAAACCATAATTCGAAACACACAAATCTATTCCCGATAAAGCACATTTCATATCTTGTTTCTCAAGTAGATCAGCTAAATATTCATCAGAAACAGACCATTCTAAATTTCTGGCTTCTGCTCCTTCTCGAGCTCTTCTAATAACTGAAGCATTCAAACATCCAATTTTCCGACTTCCTCTTCCTATTCTACAATCTTTACAACAAGTGCTTCGTTTGTTAGTTAAGAAAGTTATTCTAACGTAACTCTCTTCTCCACAGTCACACTTAACTCTATAAGACCTTTCTTTATCAGAAGAAAGAAATTTGAAATCATTTACATCAACAATAGTCCAATGTCCAAATCTCATACCATTTTCAACTTTTGTCCAATGTTTCGGTTTTTGCTTTCTTTCTGCGACAACAGATCCATACCTACACTTTAGACATTGTTTAGATGTACCTGTTTTCAGATCATAAAATCGCTTCGTCACAATTTCACCACATTCACATTGGACAACAATTCTACCACCTTTAATTACTTCTATTATGGTCCACTTGCCATACTTATCTCCAACTTTAGGATAAATTGTTTCTAATTTCATTTGAGATTAACAATCATGTCAAAAAATTCTTTTCTAGATCCTATTTCATTAGTCTTAAAATAACCACTACAATAAGACGTCTGCATCGTTGAATCTTGCTCAATCCCACGTAATTTAACACACATATGATCTGCTTTAATAAAGACGATCACACCCTGATTGTCGGGAATTATATCGTTAATATAGTCGTGAATTTGTTTCGTTAAGAATTCTTGAGTCTGAGGTCTCTTCGAAAGAAAATCCACAATTCGATTCAACTTAGATAAACCAATGATATTCCCATCTTTTTTAGGAATATAAGCAACATGACAAACTCCAACTATACTTGCAAAATGATGTGCACACAAACTGTGTACCGGAATATTTCCTTGGAACACAATACCGTCATATTGGGATTCATTCGGGAAAACCGTGATCTTTGGTGGTTCTGAGTAAGCACCTGATGTCACTTCGTTTACATACATCTTTGCCACACGATAAGGAGTCTTCTTCATATTAGGATCATTTTCCCAATCATAACCTAAGGCCCTTAGAAAATTACCGAAGGCAAACTCGGCATTTTCTAACATTTGTTTTCTTTGACTTTCAGTCAAAACTTTATTTTCTCCTGCTTTCATATTTTACGCTTCTCTTTTATTACCATATGCTAATATCTGTAGACGATCTGAATAATTAAAACCACGTTTTAAGCATTCTTCCATCAACCAAACTCTTTTCTCAGAAATCTGTTCAGGTGTTACTCCTTCTGGCATTAGATAAACTCCTGATCGGATGAACATAGCAAGTTCATCTTCGTCTCGATTATATAATTCATCTTCAATCTTTGAAAGTTGTTCCTCTATCTCTTCTAAATCCTTTTCAGATCCAACAACATACTTTAATTGAAAATCATCGGCATAAATAATCCAATCCACAATATTAGGAATATTTTCTCTCTCCTTAATATGCCTTTTTTCGATTTCTTCAGAATATTTCATTCCGAATCTCTTCATTTTCTCCTGAGTTGGAATACTTGATTTTAATTTAGGAGAAATAGAAACTAAATCGACAGATCTCATCACTGAAATAGGAATCTTGATTGATCCATTCGTTTCAATGGTAACGAAAATAGGATATTCAAAATCCTCACCACCACTTGCAAATTCTTCTACAAGATCTAAATGAAGACAAGGCTCACCACCTGTAATCATTATATGACTTATACCTAGATTATCTTCACAGAATTTTTGCACATCTTGTAATGTATACTTTCCTTTTTCAGGATCAAAACTAGAATAAGGTGTATCACAACAAGAATCTTTGAAAGTACAACGAAGATTACACCCACTCAAACGTACCAAAATATGTGGTACACCAGCTAACTTACCTTCTCCTTGTAGACAAGTGTGTAAGTCAATGATCGGAAGAATTTTATTTTTATCCATTTTTAACTTGAAGATTTACTGAAGGATTTTTAAAGAAAAAAGAATCTGATTCGTATTTGTTATTGAATATGAATGAATAAAGATCGTTGTCCCAATCAGACCAAACACCTTTTGAAACAGAAAAATTCAAAAGATTTGCAATCTCAGAGTTATTAACTAAATCTTCTTCAAAACAAGTAGCGGAACCAGTCTTCGTTTCGTGATACTTAACAGAATAAACTTTAATTCCTGATTCTCCATTTTTAAATTCAGTATGATCTATAATCTCCTGAATCCAATAGAAGAAAAACATAGACAAACATTCTGCACTAGGATTAACTCCTAGTTCAATCCAACGATCGTTGTACTTCTTAATAGAAGTGCGATAATCCTCTTGATCCTTATTCCAAAGGATAAGGCAATGATCGAAAGAATCTACGAATTGTTTAATACTATTCTTCATCAAACCGAAATCCATAATCATACCAGCATTGTCTAATTTGTTAGCTGTGAACGAGATTTCGAGCGTAAAACTGTGACCATGCGTCGAATGACTACACCTAATTGATGTGCAATTTCGAACCACATGAGACATCTCACCTGTGAAAATTTTTGTAATGATCATAAAGTATCTCTTTTTTAAATATGTCTAAAGATACTACTTATCTATCATTTCTTTAGCAAAGATGGCCACTAGTTTTAAGTTAGTTACATACACATATGGTAGTGTTATGTCTTCCCCTTTAACGTTTAAAATGATTGAATCCTCATCTGGTATATTTGTCTTTACTTTGTAAGTCTCTTTCTTATAAGAGACCATATTCCCAGCATGAAATAGATAGAATTTATCCCAATAAGATATTGAAATATTTTTTTCTTGATTTGTTCCATATTGGAAGTTCGGCATCCCATATTCTTGGGAAAAACATTGTACAAAAAATTGATGGAAGGCTTTTTTCGAATCAAAGATTGAGATCATATGAAACTTTTTTGCCAAGTTTATGATCTTTTCTTTTTTCTTTTCAGCGATATCTCGATTCATTTTAATGAATTCAGGACGCTCATAAATTAATTCTCGTGTTTTAAACGAAAAATACTCCAATTGAAGGACTTGTAAAAATTCTGTTATGCTTAAATCTCTACTTTTCATAATAACAAATTTGGAGTTGTAAATCTACAAAATAAAACTACAACTCCAAATTTTTACACTTTCAATTTGCAAATTTTCTAAATTCCTTAACAGCTTCTAAATAATCAACCTTTTCGCTCCAAGTCCAATTTCCATAAATATCGTTCATCAATCTCTTTATCATTCTTATCACCGCTCCTTTAGCGTAGTTAATCTTCTTATCCATCTCTAAGAATTGATCTAACACTTCAGAATTACAATGACCTTCTTCGTCAAACAATCTCTCTTCCAATTCACTCTTCATATCTTCTAAAGAAGAAATTTCATTCATCTTTTCGAATATTGCTGTTCTTTTATCTTCTTTTGTCTTCATTTTATTAGCTCTTTTTGATTATGATCTAAAGGTCCGACCTTTATTTCAGTGGAGCAACAAATCCTACAAAAATTTTTTCAATACTCTAAAATTAATAGGATCGATCAAATTATCAAGAGCATCTAACAATTCTTCACAAGTTGCATTTCCTGGGTCTTTGCTAGTATCTTTCAACAATGCTATCTTTGTCTCAAAAGATTTCTGTAAATTTAATGCAGAGCTTTTTATCTGATCAGGTTTATCTGGATCGTACATCAATATGACTCGCTCAATCTTCTTCTTTTGTAAAAAAGAAATTTGCTCCTTACTTATACTGTTGCCAAATGTAAATACACACCTGATGCTTTCGTCTTCTCTAAGATTCAACTTAGAATCAAGACCAATATAATCAAAGAGACCTTCTACTATTATAACAACTTGTGTTTTCTCTGAAATATCATCGTAACCTCCTAATATCTTGGTAAAATCAGTCTTACTATTCTCATATCTTAATTTTGGTTTTATCCCCTTTTCTTTCGCTTTTTTCAAATTCATCTCATGCCATTCTTTAGAATGACGACTACGAGCTAACCAAGCGATTGTCTTACCATTCATCTTCATCTTGAAAATGATATAATTCTTTAATTCTCTTTCTAAAGGGGATTCGGTAAATGATGGTTCAAATTCATCATAATGAAACTGTTTAAAACCTCTAGAATTTAGATATTCATCATCTACTAATCTTTGTAACTTAAATGGTAATGAAACAGCTTTAAACACTATATCATCCTCTTTTTCATCTTCCTTTTCAGGAACCAATTCGACTAGGGAAGATTTAATACTATTTTCATAGTGATTTCTTATTAAATCTAATCTATCAATCTGCTTTAAAAATTCAAAAGCACTTGACTTTTTACCACATTTAAAACAGTGAAATATAAAAGAAGTGTTGTTATCGCTAAATACAATTCCCCACTTCTTTTCACCTTTGCAGAAAGGACATGCGTTATTCTTGTCCTGAAAAAATCCTCTAGCTCCAAATGGAGTTAGATTTAATTCAGAGATAATCTCATTCCTATCGATCCTAATCATATCACAGTGACTTCTTGAGTTTCTTTCTTCTTACCCTTACGTAGTTTATCCTTTCTCTCAGGTTTATCGGCAGTCGTTGATATAACTTCGGAACTATCATTGTATAAAGCCATAGTACGCTTACGATTATAGAACCTACCACGACCATAATCAGTAGCGATAGAAAAGATTTCTTGACTACTCTTGTAATCACGAAGTTTGTCAACAAAGATCCTACATTTCTCATCTTTCTTCTCTTGCATTGTAATATTTCCAGTAAATACAAATGAATAAGGCTTCACAAGAGTTCTATCACCTTCAGTATTAGAACGGTCTATATGTTTCATTTCATTATTCCAGACATCCATAGGTACATCACCTGTTTGTGTAGCTGTTATACCAACCATTTTAAATTCGACACAAATATCTTTAAATAATTGTGAACATTTCTGTAATCTAAACTTAGTAAATTCTGGATCATTGTCTATCTTCTTGTTTACACCAGTCATTAGAAGATCTAACGAATCGACGATCAATAGTTGTGGAAAATGACCATATACTTTTTGATATTCGATACATAGATTTCGAATATCAACCATTGATGCTTGACCAAATTTCTCAAATCCATAAATATCAATATCTTGACCAAAGGTCTTCATATCTCTTAAAGTCTTCATGATCTGCTTTTCATCTTCTTGTTTTAAAAGACCTTTTTTGATGTCTATATAACTTTGATTTGTCCACATCTGATCATATTTATCTGTACAAGCATCAACACCACCTTCTAATTGTATATGTAAAACGGAAATACTTTCAAGTGCCGCTGCATATCCATGCCATTTTAATACTGTTGATTTTCCAACACCAGATCTCATAATCCATAACACTGTATCTCCTGGATCTGCACCACCGTAACTTATATCATCAAGACGATCAATTCCTAGAGAAACTTTATTTTGAACTTTAGCGATCTTATTTTCATCATATCTCTTCTTCATCCTTTCTTGAAATCCTTCGAATACTCGAATAAATTTCCCACCAGTCTTTCGAAGTGATATTTCTAATATTCTTTTACTTTCTTCTGCATTGACTTTAATCGCTTCATCTCTTTTACCTTCTTCGTATAAATCATGAACCTTTTTACTAAGAAGTTCAAACTCAGTCTCGCGAATAAAAGATTCTAGTTGATCAATAATTAATTCTTTGTCAACTAAACGAGCCTTTTTAATTTCTTTGATTGATTCTTGAACAGAATCATTATCAGCATATTTCTGAGCAATAACTCCCAAAGAAGGTGTTACTTCTTTCCCAATGAATTGTTCGACAGCTTCTTTCAATAGAAACTTATAACCGACCCACTCTTTAGGAATTAATTGATAAGTCATATGACCCGAAACCATTCTCATGATATTCCCATCAATGAACATCAATTTGAATAACTCTGCCATAAAATTTTCATTCAACTTTCTCATATCGTGTTTATTTGAACCGTTATATGACTATCTTCACGAAGACTATTAATCGCTATGAATGAGCTCATACAAATATCGTCATGAGCACCAACAGCTTCTAATTTACCTCTGTCACTTCTAAAAGTAATAGAAGAGAATTCACCAAAAACAATCTTCACCATATCTCTTGTTGGTCCTACTGCATATGGTATTTTTATTTGACCTCTTTCAAACATTGCCGAAAGACTTGGTAAACCAGTGTGAAGATCCTTTTTATTACCTTCTGTCGTTGTGAAAGTCTCAATATTTTTCAAACCTCTTTCTCTTGCTAATCCACTTAAAATACTTTGGAAACCATTAGCCTCACATACAATTTTATTAGGTTTGAATAAAGTATTAAATAATACAATCTTGTCAACCTGCTCATTGTGACTCATTCCTTTTTGTCTATGAATCGCTATTAGATAATAGTTATCCATAAAATCGATCCCCCATACTGTATAAACTGTATAGTCTGCACCAATATTACCAGAAACTGCAAAGTCACAACCAACGACAACCCTCTGTAATTTAAATGGAAAATAATCGATTGTATCTGCAAAAGTAATATTCTCCATCCCAATTGTTGATTTCATCAGAAATTCATAGGGGAAAATAGTACTACTATCTGCGATAGGGACAACTAAATACTCACGACTAAATACCATTGTACCTAATTCTTCTTTCTTTTGAAGAATATCTTCAAAGGTGTATCTATCTGGAGCAAGAGGACGTCCATCTGGAAAGATGATTGGATATTCAAAAGATGCAAAACGCTTATCAGCTTTAACAAGATTATATAACTCATTAGGAGCAGTAGAATATGGAGTGCCAGAAATCAAAAAATATCCGTATGGTTCAACGATAGGACTAATCGTTCCTTTGAAAGTTTCTTTTAATTTCTCTCTTTGTTCATCACTATAAATAGAACTTTCATCTGGAACATCGTCAACAAGAGCAGATCCAACATGAAGACCACGTATAAAACCATCTTTACCTCGTACATGTAAAATTGAACCTGTTTCTGTTTCAATCATTGTCTCTCCTAACTTAGCTTTTTTATTAGGATTAAGTTTATTACTTAAAATAGGATTTGATTCAATCTCTTCAATTATTTTACCAACATGAATCTTAGCAAGCGTCATTGTATTGGTAATGAGAGCTGTTTCCTTTCGATTCTTATTATCAATAGTATCTCCAGCATATATCACAGGTCTCGTATAACTGTACAATCTCCATAATGGAAAGGCATAGCAAAACAAAAAACTCTTTCCCATACCACGAGCTGCTAAATAACAAGACCAAGGAAATAATTGGATCAAGTTTCCAATCTCCAAATTCCTCCATCCCATATTATAATTAGACAAGACAGTCGCACAAAAATAATTGAACGACAATATTCTTAATCTTTCATCCATAGCTGCAGCTAGATTGTCAATATACGAAAGATTCTCGGTATCCAACGATTTACCAAAATTCATCGCTAAATCTACTTGATTGACAATCTCTGTTAGAAGTTTATCCACATCTTCAGAATAACCCTCTAACAATTGATTAATCGAATGAGCTGGTAATCTTTCGATTATATCAGTCGCTGTCGTATACAATCTCCTGTTCTGTAGAAGGGTTAATTTAGAAAGAGGTTTATCTTGTTCAATCCAATTTTGCTGTTGTTTGATTGTCATAATTGAAACTTTTCTCTAAATCTAGTAAATCCTGTCTCTTGAGAAGAATTTGTCGTACCTAATGAAGAAGCACCTGTTCCTCTCAACCGTTTCACAAACTCAATGAACAAATAAGCATTTGCTTTCGTATCATCTAAAGCACGGTGTGCATTAACTAAATCGATATTAAAAGAATCACAACAAGTATGTAACTTATAATCTTGTTGCTCTAATGCTGCCATATGAGCAATTTGCATCGTATCTATATAAAATTTCACATATTTATCGAGATCATCTTCCATATATTCAAACATATTCCTAATGAAAGGCACGTCATACCCGACTATGTTATGACCTGATAAAGTACATAATTGACGAGGATTCTTATATTTTTTAAATAGTTCCAACCACTTCTTGTATAACTCTTTTAAAGAAACTCCTTTTGAATTTTGAATTTCTTCTGTGATCCCATGAACATCGATTGCCTGCTGTTCATAAATCAAACCTTCTTTATAATCTCTTTCGACAATCAACGAACACTCATCGCAAATTTCTAATTTTTCCATATCTACGACTACCATTGCAGATTCTACTATTGGTACATCATAAAAAGCCAGTTTATCTTTTGAACATAAACCACCTGTTTCAAGGTCAAAAATTATGACATATTTACTACTTGTCTTCATTATTTTGGATATTATAAAGTTTTACACTACAATTTTGCTGTTCTACTTCAACAATTTTGTTACCACCTAAATATTCTGGTAACTTACCTCGATTGATATAGCCTAATACATCTCTAGGATTGAATCTTTCGTTTGAATCTTTCTTTGAGAAATTATCATTTAAAAATTTTGTTATGCCTGTTAAATTGGCATTTTTTAATAAATACTTCATACTTTCATTATCGTCTGAATCTTATCGAAATCTCTATCTCTTGCATCTACGTCATCATAGATGATCCTTAAATTTTTAATAGGGTTGTCTTTGAGGTTGACCTCTTCTGGCATCTCATTAATATTAAGGATTGCAGCTCCATTACTATCCCAATCTTTACTATAAGTCAATACATAATACTTTGGAAGAGTAATTACTTTATCACCACTTCCAAGTGTGATAAATTTACTTTTTGACTGTTCAAGATTTCTTTTGAAAAGGAATCTTTTCAAACATTCGTATCGAAATTCTTTAAAACTTTCTTCATCTTCTACTTCAATCAATGTCTTTAATTTAGAAGATATAAGACCTGTCGAAGGATTATCTTCGATAATTTTAAGACACAAACTAAGAGCTTTTATCAAAACCAATCTATGTAACATAATCACTCCCTTTCGTTAAAATCTTCGAACTTGTGACAAGCTGAACAAAGAAGTCTAATATTGTTTTTATCCATCTTCAATTCAGGATGAGCTCCACGAGACTTTATGTGAGAAAAGAAAATAGGCTTTGGATCGTTTCCAAGGTCTTTTCCACATTTGGTACATTTATGAGGTCTCTCATTCCATATTTCTTGAAATAAAGATTGAAGATCCCCTCTTCGCTCTCGTGTTACTTCTTTGTCACAATCTTTACACAACCACTTAATCCTATTGTAAATCAAATGATTTGTACCACATTTTACACATGGACGAACTTCTTCTTTAACCTTCTTTTTCCACATATTTATGATATTCTCTCATTGCTGATAATATACCTTGATACACTTCTTCATCAAATAGAACGTTGTCTATCCGATCTTTGTCATAGTTCAATGATTTTGAAATTTCGTTCCACAAAATCATTTCTTCTTCAGTTTTATACCTTTTCTTTTCCATAATCATTCTGTTTTACATACATAAAAATATTTACAACTCTTACATTTGATCTCATTAAAAAGACTACCAAACGACAAACATCTTATGTAACCTCTAGGAGAAGAAAAATCTTTTCGTCGTTGTTCGTCAAAATATCTTTCGCTTATTTTTATCGACTCGTCTTTAATAGGTGATCTCAATTTATAAGATTGAACAAACTTTGAAGTCATGTATTGTTGTTCTATAGTTCGTTCATCCCATCGTTTCAAAGCGTTCTTACCTATTATATGATTTAATGGTATAACAGGAAACCTTGTTCCTGTAATCACTTTAAAACTGAATTGAAACAACAAATATTCCCATAAATCAATACTAGAACTTTCTATCTTATCCAGAAAAGACGAAAGAGTTGGTTCTTGTCTCTTATTGATTTTCAGACGAAAACTTGGGTTATTCAAGACCCTGCCTTGAATATACTCATATAACTCAATAAACTTTTCTTCTAACGACATACAATGTTTGTATCTTTAACTTTAAAAGTAAAGGATGAACAACTCATCCTTTCACCTTGTAAATATACAAAAATTAACTACTATTCCCAACTAATTTGAAAAGCAATGGATTCTTCTGTTGCCTTTTCTATAGGTTTGTACCTGTTTTCAGTTGCAGTATCTTTTTCAGCGACATTATTATAATCTTCTATCACAGTCTTCTTATCGATAGATCGACACAGCCATAAACCTATTTCTTGATCAATCTCCATATCCCCAATAGTAGCTTTGTCAAGTTCAGTCGCTTGATGAAATTCAGCGTAAAAAGGTTTACTGAAAATATCTGGGATCATTTCGAAGAAAGATTGTCCTTCATTATTCTTATCAGTCTGAACAGCAGCTAATTGAAAAGAACCATAACTACCCTCTGGTGTTTCAAACCAGAGTTGAACATTTTTAACCTCAACTCCCAATTCATTTTTCAAAATCAAACCAATATATTGAGTTTTACCTTTTACAAGAGAAAGAAGGCTCAATTCATCAAAAACATTGTTATCCTGATCATTGGGTACAGGAGTCGAAGATTTGAAACCACCTAGTGAATTGACTAATTTTGATTGTGGATCGTTGTATCCAGAAGATACTGTATAATATAATCTCATTATTTTGTTGCTTTTAAATTTCCTAAAGCCCAATACTCACTCTTGACCGTATTATCAATGGTAAATGTACCGTTTGTATTTTTAATACGAGCAATATAAAATTCATTATTTCCTTTTTCGGGAGGGGTTTCTACAGAAGTTTCTTGAACTAAAGAAATCTCATAATAATCGTAAATGTAAAGACCTTCTCTCTGAGATTGTGAAAATACACCACCAATAGGAAGAGTTCCTAATACAATCGGTCTTAAATTTGATTCTGCGACAAAAGTTGTATTAGAAGTTAATACTAAATTTTGATTATCGATTACATTGACGACTTGATAAATACCGTTATTCAATGGTATAGAACCATCGTCTTTTATGAAACGGATACAAGTAGGGGTACTCGTTGATTGACCTCTTACTTTGCCAGAAAAATCTGCAGTACCAGAAACTACACCTTTAGTGTTAACTGAAACAATACCGAGTTCATAATTTCTAGTTGCGTACGCAATTTTCACCCAATAGAATAAGCTATCGTTAGGAACTTGGATATTATCTTCTACATTGATCTTTATAAACTGTCCTAAACTATTGATCGCCATTCCTGGCAAAACCTTGATACTATTTGCAACAGAACCTTGTTGTACGATAAAAGGATCATTATATTCTACTCCATCAGGAGCAGTTCCACTACCATTGGCTTTAGCTGGATTGTTGGTGATGATACCAAAACTAAATGTTGCTTGTAACAATGCTTGAAAAAGCATTTCACTTGCAAAGAAAGATTGGAAATTAACCAATTCTTCTTTCTCTAAGAACATGTTTCTATTAATATTTAATTGACTCATATATATTAAAAATTTATTTCCAACCTGACGGAATCAAATTTGAATAAGATATCTTTGAACATCCTTTGAAAGTTTGATAATGTGATGCTGACGAAGGAGCTAAATCCCAAAGCCAACCCAGTGTAATTGGTTTAGATTCTGCAATAATAGGCATAGATTGTAATTCACTACAATTCAAGAAAGCATAATTCCAGTTAGTAACTGTAGAAGCTATATTTTGCGATATAACAATCACTTGTAGCGAGTTATAAGTTGAATCACCAACTCTTATACAACCATTCAAAAATTCTGACATATTCTGTAAAGAAGTGCAACCGTTAAATGTACCATGAGAAGACTCAGCTCCTCCATCTGGAGCCCATTCTGTTAAATTAGTACAATTCTTGAAACAAGAAGCTACTGAAACCAATCGAGATTGACCAGCAAAAAATCTTGGTGGAATTCTTTGTACACCAGAACCTTCAAAAGCTCTTGCCCAAGTAGTCACATTTCCATTCTCAATCTTACATCCAGAAATATCTGTCAATGATTTACAATCAATGAAAGACCAACTGAAACTAGAAGCACTAGTGGGGAAGCAATCTGAACCTATACTACTCAGTAATATGCAACTATGAGCTAATACATTGAAATTAGTAGCTCTTGTGCAATTCCTGAAACATCTAGCTGGAATACTTCTCAAATTGGTACAAGAAGAAACTAATCCTTCGAAAGTAGTTGCGTATACACAACTATCAAATAAACCAGAAGGAATCGAAGAAATCCCACTGTTTGCAAACGTGTAATAAAACGATTCTGCATTTCGTGGGAAAATAGAACTTCCAACACTTGAAAGCGAACTACAACCATTGAAAGCTGACTCAAAATCAGTACCATTTCTAAAAGGACTACCTGATACACTCGAAAGCGATTTACAATCTCTGAATACACTAGCGAACAATGTAAGATTACTTCCGAATAAGTCCAAAGGCACACTTGTTATTCCAGAACCTCTAAAACAATTACTAGCATCACTTCCTGATACATTTAATAAAAGTCCAGAAGGAATACTTCTTAGAGCTGTACAATTCCTAAACCAACTCTCTATTGATCCACTAATATTTGGTGAACCAGACGCTAAACTTGATAAACTTGTACAACCATTAAATACACTTGTTCCACTTATTGGAAAATATCCTGGCCATTGTGTAACAGCTAAGACGCTTGTATTATTCTGACAATTAAAATTCAACGTACTAGGGTTGGTCCTAGATCCTCCTACTATCTTCAACTCATTACCAGACCATTCGTAATCAACTGAAGATCCAAAGCTCGGGAGTCTTTGACTGCTCATCCGAAGGATCAATGCCTTGTAAAGTGCGACAACAAGACCTGTTGTATTGATAGCTATCCGTCTGGTTGTTATTGGTAAGCAACCAGATTCTTCTACCTTCAGAAGGACATACGCCGAATATGGAGCGTTTATAACGTATTTCCCTTGATAATCAGAAGATCCATTGCCACTACTAACTACCACGTTAGAATCCGCAGATTCATATACTGTATATGATATATTGACTCCAGATGCGTTTGAACCATCAATTAAAGTCGTCACTGTAAATTCTCGTAACGAATAAGTCAATGAAACTTGTTGATTAGCATCATTATTCGAAACTTGAACAGTGCCTTCTTTATCATAGTAACCTACAGCTTGTATCGTCCAATTATATAAACCATTTCTCTTATCTGGAAACGTCACTTTTCCACTAGTATCTGTAGTCTTTGTATCACCGTCTAATACTATTGTTGCATTAGGGACAGCATTACCATTAGTATTTGTAACTGTAAAATTAATATTATATGTCTTGTTCGTCAATAATACATTGATTGTTTGAGGTGTATCTGTAATCGACACTTCACCTGGAACAGAAGTATATTCTGGACGCTTAGAAACTTCGTAATCATACGAGCCAATTGGGAGGGTGTATTCTGCCTTACCTTGACTATTTGTAATTCTGGTAATATTATTACAAACAACAGTCGCAGCTTCCACTGGTTTCCCTAAATCATCGACAACCATGAAAGTTACTTGACCATTTCGTCTAACCAAATTTATATCAAACACATAAGGAGCACTGTTCACGACAAATTGTCCTTGTTGTGAAGCATAAATCGTTTTCTTCGCCGTCCAATTATAGGAACCATTAGGTAGTTCAGTCGATACTTTTCCTTGGCTATCTGATTCCCCAGAATAAGATCCTAAAGTAACAGTTGCGCCAACTGAAATTTGACCTTCTTCTCTTACAGTTGCAGTCACTTGATACATCTTTTGTGACATTGTTATATTGACCGTTTCTGGACCTCCATTTACACCAAATAAATCTGTAATAGTATGATATTCGTTTAGTGTCGCTGTATAATTAAAAGATCCATCAGGTAAATTGATAGTTGCTTGTCCTTGTGTATTTGTAGTTATAATAGGATTGTTTTCTACTTGAATTGAAACACCAGAAAGTTTTTTATTATTATCATCTTGCACTATAAAAGTAACAACATAAACCTTCTGACTCATTCTGATTTCAATATCAGAATCTTCATCAACAGAAATTGTATTTTTATAATCATTGTAACCAGCTTTCGTCGCTGTTAAAGAATACGATCCAGCTTTAACAATGAAACTCACTTGACCACTTGAATCAGATATTTTAGTTGAACCAGCAAAAGTTACTGAAACACCTGTCAACAATGAAACTACCCCTTGATAATTAACACCTCTTGTTGTAAATGTCACATTATAAGTAGGAACTGGATTCATTGTTATATTTTGAGTCACTGGGGCATTAGTTACAGTCACAGATCCTGTAACTGGCAACCAATCAATTTTTTCAATTCGATAATTGAAAGTACCTACTAAAACATCTTTAAAAACAGCTTGTCCTTGTTCATTGGTATCAATATATGTATTGTTAAAATTAATTCTAGCTCCTTGAATAGGATTTGAAGAAGAATCTTTCACAATAAAAGTTACATCAAAAATAGGGATTAATTGCATCGTGACATTCTCAATCATATCGTCACGAACAAGGACTGACTTATCAATCGGATAATACTTTTCCTTTTCAACTGTATACAGATATAAATCTGGATAAGCCATGAAGAATGTACTGCCATCTTGACCTGTTGATTTAACCTCATTGTTGAACTTGACAATAGCTCCTGAAATAGCTTTAGCTTGTTCATTCTTGACAACAAAAGTTACCTTACGTTTGTAAAGTTCTCCTTGCATTTGTATATAACAAATCTGCTCATCTCCTTCGATTTCTTCTTCTACATATAGAACATTATTGACAATAGAAATGAAAAGGTCTTTTTCAACTGAATAAAGATAATCGCCAGGATAAAGATCAAGAGTTACTTCACCATTAATATCTGTTTGCAATTCTTGATCTGCTATTGTAATAGTAGCTCCTTTAATATATTCTTTTCTTTCAGAAAAAACCTTGAAACGTACAGTTGTTTTTGTAAGAGCTTTAATCTCTTCACTAGCAAAAATATTTTTATATGAAACTAAATAAGTTTCTATAAATTGATCTATAGTAGATGTAGAAGAATAAGAATTATTCCTATAATAGGAGGCGATTATGTTTTTCTCCCCTAGATAACCTTGATAGAAAGGTAAATATATTGGTTTGATCTTTATATCATAAATATTTAAATTTGAACTAGCTTTAGTTCGATCTTGAACCAAATGCAAAGACATGTATTTGATACCTTCTACAAATCTTAATCCTCTTCCATTAGGGAAATTCAGGGCTACTTCGTCGACAAAACTTCTATTTTTCTTTGAAATTGTTGCTCTTAACTCATAATAAATATCGGCGTTGTTTAACGTAACAGAAGCGTCATTTTTAACAAATGAATTGCTTTGTACAGTACCAATCGATTCAATACAAGAAACAGGTCTCTTCAATTCATCATAAACTTGGACTCCAAAAGTCAAATTCATGTTTTGAATATTATCTGTTTTTAAACGTAAAGAAACTTGATAAGCTAAATCTTCATCAACTACTAGAAGTTTATCTAAATCTCCTTCTGAACTGATTCCTACCAACTCATTTCCTATAAAAGTCATAGTTTGGATAGGTTCATTATCGTTGTCTACATCAGCTTGTAAAATAACACCACTAGGATTGATTAATGGATATTTATCTAAATTTTCAATATTACTTGAACATTCATAGGCTTTGGTTATATTCTCAACTGTATCTGTCCTATTCCAAGTAGGAGAGCTATGTCCTAATGTCCAACCACTATCTTTAGGAGCTAGAAGAGCAAAGATGAATTCATTTAAATCGTTGTATCGAATCAAACGAAGAAGTTCCCCTAATATAGTACCTTCTTTTGAAACGATATCCATACGACCTCTTTTTCTATACTCTTCTACATAGTTGTTGAAAAGATATTGCATTTGTTCTGTCGTATCAACAGTATCGGTTACCAAACCTCTTTCTTTGATAAAGATATCAAACAAGATCTTGTTTACATCAATCTCTTCATATTGCCGTCCATACAACACAACAATCGCAAAAAGATGCGTCACAGATCCCCAAAACGAAACAAAATCTTCATTTTGTTTATTAAAAAAAACAGGAAGAATACCTGGACTACATATTTTATCCAAGACATTCTGTGCCCAAGCCTGAATTTTAACATCATTCTTTTCAAAGAATTTTTTAAATATAGTTCTATTATATATTATATCTGCCATAGATAATCAAGTTGTTTCCAACGACTCAAAGTTACTAAAATGAAAACAAATCACAACCAACCAACTAATCGACCAACCAGCAACAATATCAAAACAAACTTTCAATTGCATAAAGATATCTACTTCCTTCAAAACAAACAACATTCATTTTATTTAACCACTAATAGTATTAATAAAAAGAGGTCTGGAAAGAAAATCCAGACCTCTTTTTATTTATTATCCCCAAAAACGAAGCATAACTATACCTTGACCTCCAGCTCCACTAAATTCTTCTTTGGCACCACTAATTCCGCCATATCCTCCAAAACCATACTGAAAATCTTGTCCTGCTGTTGTTATTAAAGCAACTCCTCCTTGTGCTTTACCTGTACTCTCTAAACTAGCACCACCTTTACCACCTTTACCACCTTTACTAAATCCAAAATTTTTAAAAAAAGTAGAGAGATCTATCGGAAGTCCTCCGTCAATAGAATCGGTTTTACCTGCATTATTTCCATTAGAAGATTCACCTGCACCTCCGCCGCCACCATATCCTACGATATCTTGACCAATGAAACCAACTATTTGACCACCTTCTCCTCCTTTAAAATTATTAGTGTTACCACCACTTGCACCTTTTCCTCCTCTAGGAATTTGAGAATATTTGCTTACAAAACCACCTCCACCACCTCCACCACCAATACAAATTGAACCAGCCAAAGCATAACCACCTGCTCCTCCTTGTCCTCCAAGGTCACTGGTTTCACCATAACTACCACTACCAAATCCACCAAATCCATATTGAAGTTTCCAATCAAGAAATGATCTATCAGCCGGATAATAAATTAATCCTATACTATAATCAGCACCAGTATTACCGCCATCATCAGTTATTTTATTAGGAACTCCTTTAGGACTACCAAATATTTTATATATCAGATCTCCTTTATCAGTAGGAATTTGACTCCGACCATCAACACCTGCACTTCCTCCAGCTCCGCCATTAGCGATAGTATTCCCACCTCCACCTCCACCTCCACTATTTAACACCATGATGTCAAAATAAGAATAACTTTTATCGATCTTATATGTTGCATTGTCTCCCAATGGAGTCGTGATCTGTACAAGTTTAGCTGCCTTCTGAAGAGTGATTGAGGTGTTGATTGAATCATTCGACCCAGACATCGTCACAGTTCCAGTCTTAGTCACATATCCAGCCGCACTCACTGAATAGCTTAACGTTCCTGCTGCAATTCCAGCTTTTGAAGCTGCTCCATCTGAATTTGTCGTCAAAGTCCCCGTTGCTATTCCAGTTAACGTTATTTTTGCTCCTGAAATAGGACCGTTGGAATCAGAAACATTAAATCCTGCTGTATATAAAGCCGTTAAAGCAATATTAATTGTTGACGTACTTGAGATCGTATATGATTGACTAAACGCTTTCCAATATGTACCTGTATCAATTGCTATCGTATGACTTCCATAAAGTACATTTGACATTGTGATGTTACCAGAAGAATTTGTCGTACCTTTTGATGTACCATCCAATTTCACTGTGACACCATTTCTATTAACACCCGCTCTTTTAACATTCACAACAAATGTATAATATCTCAAAAGAGCATAAGTTGCACTCTGACTATGAGAACTTCGACTTACAGTTACACTACCAGTCGTATCTTTGTAACCAGATTTTGAAATCGTGTAAGTGTAAGAACCTGGTTTCACATTTGGAATTGTAGCAACTCCACTTGAATTTGTCGTACCTGTAAAAGTACCTAAACTTGAGTTGACAAGTTTAACAGTTGCACTACCGACATTCGCACCAGACGTTGTATTTTCTTTAATTGTCGCTGTAAATGTAACCAAATACTGCAAACTTGCATTTACAGTTTGAGCACTCAAACCAACTGTAACATTACCTGACCAAGTTTGATATCCACTTAATTCAACAGTGCAAGCATAAGCTGCTGACTGTGATTGCATTGTTACAGCTAATTGACCACTTGAATTTGTCGTACCCTTTGATGTACCAGCAACTTTCACTGTCGCTCCAGAAAGAGCTGTACCAGCGTCATCTTTAGCGATAAATGTAACTGTTACTTGACTGGTTAAAGTAATTTGTTGATTAACATTTGCACCGTTAACCGTTACACTTCCTGATTTAGCTTGATAAGGTGATTTAGCAGCACTACTCCAATTATACGTACCATCTATCATATTAGAGAAAATTGCCTGACCACTTGCATTTGTAGTTACAGTTTGATTATTCATAGTAACTGAAATACCAGAAAGAGCTGTACCAGCATAATTAACAAAAGTTAACGTAACTGTACTATACTTTTCTAAGGTGACATTGATCGTCTGATTTGCATTGACAATGTTAAATGAACCAGAAGCTGATCTATATCCACTTAAAGAAGCAGTCCAAGAAACGGCACCATTTAAAGTTGCATCGTTTTTAGCACTAGCAGCTAAAATCCATTGACCGCTGGAATTTGTCGTTCCATTTGCAGTAGAAGTTCCACCAATAGTTTTAACATTACTAATACTAACAGCAGCCCCGTTTAAATTTGTTGTCTTGTACTTAACATTAAAAGTAACACCCCAATATTTATAGTTCTGCATTTGTACTTGAACCGTTTTATCCGCAGAACTTACTGTTGTGCTTCCAGGTTGTTGTTTGTATCCACTAGCATCTGTTGTGTAAGTATAATTTCCATTAGGGACATCAACTGAAATATTTCCATTAGAATCTGTCGTACCAGATTTGACTGTCGTACCAGAACTATTCTTGATAACAACAGTAGCTCCACTTAAATTTGCCACACCATTTTTAACATTTAAAGTTAATAACCCTCCGTGAACCATAGTTAAGTTCACATACGAAGTTTCATCCTCTTTAACATTGACAGTACCAGTTATCGTTTGATAACTTACAAGACTTACTTTGTAAGTATGATTCCCTGCTGACAGCGAAACGTTGACTTGTCCATCAACACCTGTTTGATAGTTGGTAACGTTATCGATCAAAATATTAGCACCTTGTAAAGGATCAGTTCCATCTGTAACTGTAAAGACAGCTCTTTTGCCTCGTTTCAATGAAATAGCTACTGTCTTATTTGCATTAGCAATAGTATCGTCTCCTTCACCTGTTGAATAATCTGAGAAAGACGCTCCCCAATGAAACGAACCGTTTATCGCTTGAACCTGAGGTGTACGTCCTGCGTCATTTGTCGTTAATTCAATCGACGATTGACCAGCAGGAAGAACAATAGCTTCACCACTTACAACAACTTTGGCTCCTGATAAGATCGTCCCTTGTTCTCCTGTAACTGTAAAATCTAATAAATAAATCCTATCAATTTGAACATTGATCGTATCAATGCCTGTAACAGTTATTTGAGTTGTCGTACTGATGTAATTCTGTTTTGTGATAGAAACTTCAAAATCACCTTTTGGAAGTTGTAAAACTGCTTCACCACTTGCATTTGTTAAAACTGATTGACCCTTTGCCGATACAACAGCATCTTGAACTAAAGCAGGTGTTGGAGTTGTTTTATCTCTTACCACAAATGTGATCGGATAAGTAACTGGATCTAAAGAAACTTGTACACTTGTATCTGAATTACTTACCGTTACAGAACCTGTCTTTGTTTGAAATTCTGTTGCAGATATCTCATATTGATGTATACCATTTACCAAACCAATCACCGCAATACCACCAGCATTAGTCTCTACCGTTATTCCTTCAACTGTTATCGAAGCACCTTCAACTGGAACACCTTCACTCGTAACAGAAAAGATAACGTTCCAAGGTCTCAATACCATTGGTACATCTACAGATACATTGGAATTATTAACAACTAAAGTTCTATCAACATCTACATAACCAATCTTAGTCACTGTATAGTCATAAGAACCATTGACTAACGTCAACTTCACTAAACCATCTTGACCTGTTGAATATTGTTGACCATTTATGTTGATAACTGCTCCTTGAATAGGAGTGTTTCCGTCTTTGACAGAGAAAGTTATCGACCAGGGATAATCAACCATTTTAGCGACAACGCTAACATCGTTATCTTTCACCAGAACAGATCCTGAAAAGTCATAATAACCCAATTTTTCAACCTTATAAGGATAGGTCCCATTTTGCAAACCAATTTGCACTTTACCACCTTCATCGGTTACAAGTACTTGATCTGAAATAGATACTAAAGCATCTTGAATGGGGTTGTTCTTAGAATCGACAACAGTTATGAAAACATCGTAATGTCTGAAATCTAACTGATAGACGAAATCAGCGTCTGATGTATCAATGTTAAAATTAATCGTTAAATCGTCATAAATTGGATTTGTGATTGTACCAGTATATTCACCATTTGTCAATCTAAAAACAACTAATCCATTGCTATTGGTACGAGCAACTAATCCATTGTTCAACGTTATTAACGCATCTGGAATCACTTTACCAGAAACAAGTTCAATGACCTTAATAGTAACATTATACTTGTAAAGATCCATTTCGATAGTTCTTGTTTCATCTTGATTTAAAACCACAATAAGAGCTTGTGTATCTACATATCCTGGTTTACTGAATTTAGCAAGATAACTTCCGTTGATCAAACTAACTTGAACCTTACCGTCTTCATCTGTTACATAACTATCGCTACCTATCTCAACCAAAACACCTGAGATAAAATTCTCAGAATTGAGACCTTTTACGAAAATTGTTTGTACCCATTTATGATAATATAAAGTAACTGGTACATAAACATCTGAATTATCAACAACGACAGAACTTCCTTCATTAGAATCAAAACCTAATTTTTCAACTGTATAAGGATAGGTCCCATTTTTCACCAACACTGTTGCTTCACCGTTGACATTAGTTGTTAAAGTTTGATTAGCAATAGAAATGGTTGCGTCTACAACTGGTACACCAAATTGATCTTCAACCATGAAACTAACCTGAAATGGAGCTAATTCTAATACAATACCAATGTAAACCGGCGCATTCAATACAACAAATTGTCCTTGTTGTTGTTTATACTTTTCTTTACTAGCAGTATAAATGTAATTACCATTTACCAAAGAAATAGTCGCTAAACCATCTTCATCTGTGATAACAGATCCACTACCAACAGAGATTCTCACACCCGACAACGGATTACCATCTTCATCTGTGATAGTAAAATAAACTGGTTGTCTAAGTGCTAATGCACTATCATTTAAACCTTGAAATAAATCCTCTTGTCCTGCAGGATAAAACATAGGAGAGAGTTCACTTCCAGCATCGTATAAAACAATACCTTCAAGATTTCTCATTACGAATCCTTTAATTCTAGGAAGTTGATTAGGTGGAACTTCTTGGTCGTAATATGGAAAGAAATATTCGTCAGGAACATATTTGACACCTTCAGCATTCTTCACGATACCAAGTAGATCATCCCATTGAACGATCTTACCTGCTTCCCAGAATCGAAAGTCGAGATATTTTGTCAAAGCTACCTGAATATTTTTTCTTACTGTAGCTACATCGTAAGAAGGATCAATTTCTATTCGAAAATCCATCCCACGCTCACTACCAATAAAAAACCATTCAGCATTCTTTAATTGAATCCCAACAACGTTTCCTTCGAGGTTTAATTCAAAAAGTCCAAAATAACTTTTAGATTTCTCTAATAAAGTCTCTAATTCATCCTGTGTGAATAAAATTCCATTTTGACTTACTAGATAAAGATAAAAGATTCCATCTTCTCCCAACCCAACATTTAATACTTTCAAAATACGATCATCGATATTTTGGAATATTTGAGTATAATATTCCAACGTTCCTTTAGAAAGTGTGTTGAGGTTAGTCATGATCCTAATACGAAAAGTCTCATCATCTTCACTATCTCTACCACCTGTAGCCATGTATTCATTAGTGCATTCAATATGACCACTAGGAGCAGGAGTGACGTTGATAATACTATTTGCATCGACATTTGTAACCAATCCTTGGTTAACACTTCTGACACTTACATATGCATAACCAGATCTACCAACTGTAACAGATTCATTTACAGAGAAACGAATACCGTTTTGATTTACAAAGAAATTAGTTTCATTGTAAATAGTTCCCGGGTCTGCATAAACTCTCACATAAGTAGATGAACCAAGAGCACCTTTTCTTGGACTAACCCCAAAAAGTGCCGCTGATTTATCGAGATATTCTCCTGTAGCTGTTTCTGGGAATATCTTTGCTTCTGTGATAGCAATATCTTTGATCGCTTTTTGTGCGACTTTTGCAGTACCAAAAGCCACAGCATTTAAGACTGAACCATCAGCTACATTCGTAACTTTATTGGTCTTGTCTAAAAACAGCTCGATCCAAAGATTTTTAAGCGTCGAAATTGTATTACTAACTTGCGTTATCATATATTAAAAATGATTTAATCCCTTCAATTCGCTCAAGCCAATTTTCGGGAAGTTTATCTCGTTTTTCTAAATTATCTTTGGCCCATAAAGGTTGTAAATTTCTGAAATTGAAACAAATACGTTGTTGATTAGGATCTGAAAGATCAAAAGAGGCACAAGGAACAATATGATCAACGTGCCATTCACCGTAATTATCCCAACTCATTCCTTCAACAAACTGATTCTCAAGGTGTTTCTTGAGATCCTCAAGAGAGCAACCGATATATTTAATTGTGTGGTGTAATTTACGATTTTCTTTTAAAACTCTATACAATCTATTTCGTAAATTTAACTTCAAAATAAAATTAATATCTCGTTCTCTTCTTTTTTCTTTTGAATATTGCAAAACATATTTACTGATTTTCTCTTTATTCTTTCGCTGATATTCTTTGTGATATTCTTTTAAATACTCTTGATTTTTTAAATTCCAATTCTTTATTCGAATAAACTGAGCCTCTCTGTTGTTTTTATAATATTCTTTGTGTTGTTTTCTTAATCTTTCTTTATTGTTTAAATAATAAAGATGCGACCTTTCTCTCTGTTTATCTTTATTATTTAAACGTCTCTCCTGTGATTTGACTATAATTTTAACTCTATTCTTCTGATAATAAGAATCACTACTTTCTTTATAACAATCCTTACAACGAAGACTCAAACCATCAGATTTACACTTACATTTATAAAAGTTATCGAGAGGGAGTTCTCGTTTACAACGAGAACAAACTTTTAGACCGGTTTCAAAATTCGCTTTCATAAATTAAATAGGAATGTTGATAATATAACTATTTGCACTAATAGTCGTTGCTCTTATAGATAAAAAGACCGAATCTTGATCTCTCTTTAAATCCAAGAGCTCAACTGTTTTCCATCTACTATCTCTTTGAAACATATTCATAAGTCCCTTGAAAATAGTAGCATATTGAATGGCGTTCACCGTTGTTCCAATAAATTCATTGGTTATTCCATAATCTTCAAATTCTGGGTAAGAACCTTTTAAAGAACTTTGAATCAATTCTAAGGCTTGTACCATTGCTTGATCATATTCAATCACCTTTAAATCATCGTTTTCAAAGGTAAATGATTTATCTAAATCAACACCAAGAATACTTTTCCCATTTAATACATCAACAACATTGTCAACGTAATTTAACCCCACATTCTGAAGATTAACTGAAAATATAGGAGAAGAAGAATTTGTATACAATTCTTCTGTGATGTATTGAGGTACTGTTATATTTACCCAATCGTCTTGAGGAGTTATTGCATCGAGATTTGCTGATACATCTTCAAAAGTTTCATCAGATTGAAGTATCTTCTCAACTTTGATCGTGTTAGTTCGAACATAATCAAACACACTTCTCATCCATTTAGCTGAACTCCTTATCGTCAAAATCTTTGTTTGAATCTCTGTGAAAGTATCTAATAATTCCCAGGCATCGAGATCATTTAAAGAATTTTTGTGCAAAGTAAAAAGAGGTTCTATTTTATTAACCTCTTTAGTTAAACGATCTAAAGCATAGAACGATTCTTGTCTTATACTACCACCTTGATAGTAATCGACAATATAAGGATATTCTGTCGATACAAAATCAACAAAACTCTGAAAAAATGATTTTATATCATATCCAGTTATATTCTCAAATTTTTCATACATCGTCTCATTCATAATATTCCTGCAACATATGAAGCTAAATCATTTACACTTTTCTGAATGGTAGAACTAGCTAATTTTTTAACCATCGAACTTGACCCTGGTGAATTCTTTACAGCTTCTAAAGGAGCTATCACAGTCATATTGATATTATATTCCCAGATCATATTCTTTTGAATATTCATCGAAAACTCAGCCCCAGATGGAGGTATTGTCACTAAATAATTCTCACCAAAGGCCATATTGTAGAAATACAATCGAAATGGTTTCCCATCATTGTCTACTCCATTACTCTTTGAAATGATAGCTTTCAATATCCTACTAGCACCGAATCCAGTTTTTACTGAAATATCAAAGTCTGGAGTCTTTAGATTAGAAGATTTTTTCGATCCTATTTGATACAGATCGTACATACCATTCCTTATGCTAAATGCTACTCCAGATACAGATTCATTTTCAGATAATAAGATCTTAAAATTTTTCCCAAAATTTCCCCTGATGTTGATTTCACTTGGAGAATAAATAGGAGAGGTTAATGTCGTGATTCCACCTGCAGTATTCCTAACAGTACTTCGTTTTAATTCAGATTTTCTAATGCTGTCTGGCATTATAGGAAAAGTGAAGAAATCAATTGTCCTTCCTTGAGAATCTGTTAACTCTAAAGAACATAAATATATCTCAAAATCGTTAGGATATAATGTTGCCAAAGCCGCTCTTCCAAGCGTCCCTACCATCTCAATCGCTTTCTTCTGAATAGTACTTACACTGCTCATAAGTTATATATTTGAATGTAAATATAAGATTTATTCTTCAATCTAAAAAACCTATTTGACTTTTTATTGGATTGAAGTCAATTTTCACGATTCCAGATAACGAACCATATGCAGTCGTCATCGCTGTCCTACCGCCATCCATATTAACTGCTGCTGCAGCACCTGTAGCAAATGCTTGGACTATTTGACTGATTTGAGTTTGAAGTTGATCTATACGAAGAATCAAATCTTCTGCTTTTACCATAGATTGACCTCCATTATTTATATTAACTTTTTTATCGGTCTTTAACAAGATGTTTTCAAGATCAATCTTGATTTCTTTATTACCACCCTCAGTCTTAATATCTACACCATTTTGATCAAGAACAATAGTCGTATCTTCTTTCGTACTTTGACATTTCCTCGTTAATAGAGCCTTTTCTTTGTCAAAATAAATCTGATAAACATCGTTTTTATTTTCAACGTCTTTTATTTGTACACTCGCTTCTTTGTAACTTGTAGCATTAATAGACTTATCTGTACTTACATTAACCGATCCTGAAGAAACTATATTTAATTCATTTTCTTCCGAACCAACACATTTCAGAAAAACTTTACCAGCTTTTGAACTGGTCAGATTAATCACCAAAGAATTGTCTTTGGGATTGGCTTGTATCAAGACTTCAGAATCTCCCATAACCTTTCTCACTTGATACATATTTTCTTTCAACATAGAAGAACTGTTGTCACCTTGTAATACACCAACAACAATTGGTTTATTGTTAAAAGTACAAGAAATAAAACAAACACAACTGCCTTTTTCTTCTATGTTGCTTGGAAAACTAATTCTCTGCAAAGCATCACTCGTTATATAACAATCGTTAAAAACACCACCTAAATCAGTTATCACTGTCACTCTTTC